>Ga0224506_10000081_pt1 | contig 95860 bp, 94 predicted proteins | sample SF_Jan12_sed_USG_2_FD_169108 | JGI IMG/M metagenome (GOLD analysis project Ga0224506, IMG submission 169108) | Sediment microbial communities from San Francisco Bay, California, United States - SF_Jan12_sed_USGS_8_1 | ecosystem: Environmental > Aquatic > Marine > Sediment | place: USA...
AAGACAATGAATGAAAAAGTTGCCCTGATTACCGGTGGTGCCAAGCGTATTGGTGCTGAGACGGCACGTGTCCTGCACGCTGCAGGGATGAATATCGTGATTCATTACCGAAGTTCGCAACAGGCTGCCGATGAGCTTAGCGCTGAGCTCAATCTGATTCGCGCCAATTCAGCGTCGGTAGTACAGGCCGATCTCGATGATGATCACGTCTATGGCAGACTGATTGAGGATTCGGTTGAGATCTGGGGACATCTTGATGCTCTGATCAACAACGCCTCCAGCTTCTTCCCTACTGAAGTCGGTAGCATCACCCTCGGTCACTGGCACAACCTGATGAACAGCAATCTGAAAGCCCCGTTATTCCTATCGCAGGCAGCGGCACCCTTTTTGAAAGAGACTAGCGGCTGCATCATCAACATGGTCGATATCCACGCCTTCCGTCCGATGAAAAGTCACCCGGTTTATTGTGCGGCCAAAGCCGGGCTTGCCATGCTCACACAGTCATTAGCCAAAGAGCTGGGGCCGGAAATTCGTGTTAACGGCATTGGCCCCGGGGCTATTTTATGGCCGGACAATGATATGGATGAAGCTACAAAAAAACGCATCATCGAACGCACCGCACTGAAACGCCACGGTGAACCCAAAGATATCGCCAAAGCCATTTTATTTCTGGTGCGTGATGCTGATTACATCACCGGGCATATCGTTCCAGTCGACGGCGGCAGATCACTCAATATTTAAATACCATGTCCACAAAAATCGGCCTCATCAGTGACACCCATTCAACACTGGCACCACTTCAGGAAGCCCTGGCGATTTTCAAACGTGAACAGGTCGATATCATTATTTGTGCTGGTGACATCGCCGGTTACGGCGAACAAAAAATAGAGCACGATGTTGAACCCCTAATCGATCTTTTGGAAGAACATGACTGCCTGATGGTTTCGGGTAATCACGATCACTGGTCAGAAGAGGATCACCCCAATCAGAACAAAGAAAGGCTTGAAACTTTTTTTGACGCTCTGCCTTCTCATCTTGAAATAAACATCGAAGGCCAACGTATTTATGTGGTTCACTCCAGCCCTCCTGATGAGGAACACGGCGGCATTAAATTACTCGATCCTGAAGGTGAGGTTTATCAGGACAGGAAAGCCTCATGGACTAGCGAGCTTAAAGATTTAAATGCCGATATTCTAATCGTCGGTCACACTCATCAAATACTTTGTGAACAGCTGGGTGATATTTTGTTAATCAATCCCGGTAGCACGGTATTCAATCACAATTGTTCGATACTCAGCCTGCCCGATATGCAGGTAGAACATTTTGCTTTATCTAATAAAGAACCCATCAAAGTCTGGAACTGGGGCATGTTATTCCATGCAAAAAAAACGCCCCATTAATGGGGCGTTTTTCAAGCAACTCTAGCTACGGATTCTGTACATAGGTATATGTCGCAACATAATTTATAACAGCAGAATCCGGGTCCGGTGTAGTTATTGTTGCATCAAGCACTGCAATGGTAGTTTCAATAAGAGTAGCAGCATCAATCTCCACAGTTACGACCGGCGGCGTATTGATTACAATAGTGCCTGTTGCGCCATAAAAGGTAATAAACATATCCTCAACAATTTGAGAATCTGTTTTTGTCGGCACTGAGGAAGCAGGCAGGTTGATTGCAAGCTGCGAACTACCTAAAGAAACAGTATCAACCACCATCTCAACTGCCATTGAATATGCGCCTGATACTGCAACACTGTCGCCACCAATATCATAGCCCGTAATATCAATAGCAGGGTTCAATGTGAGCGGAGTGGTGAAACCCGCAAACAAAATACTTCCAGCAACGGGATCTACGGTCATTGCATCCAATAAACCGTCAAAGCCTGTACTATTTGCTGAAAATCCAACGCCAATAAAATCAAAAACCAGAGGGTCAAAACCAAAAGCGGTATATTGCATACTCAGATTTGCATTAATCATAGCCTGTACATCAGTTAGTGCTGCCACCGTAATATTCCCAAATGTACTCGTCCAGCTATCATATAGAGGAGCTGGATCAGCATTACCATTGACTATGAACAAAGCCAGATTAGACATCGGAGTAATATTTGCCGTTACATCTGTACCTTCTGCATAAGAGTATAAATCTGGATCAGTACCGTTATCTGCTACTGATTTCAGTATAAAGGGTGCAGTCATACCTCTGGCATCGAATCTAAAATAACCATCCGCATTGATGGCTGTGCTAATTTCAACACCAGTCGCATCGATGGCATATACCGTTCCCGACGTCGCAGCACCTGTTGCAGCTGTTCCAACAAGGTCTTCTGGAGCACCATCAGTATCACCACATGAAACAAGAGCAAGACCAAGCAATATTGTACCCAGCCCTTTTATTAGCTGCTCTTTTGCCATACCGTTTAATAAATTAACCACCCATAAACCCCCAATAAATCTCAGTGCGCTGATATTACACTAAGAAGATGATTTCAGGAATGAAGCCTGGCACCGTTACTGTTAATTCTTCCCTGATTACAGTTGGACATAGCCAAACCCACCCATTGGTTTTTTTAAATCCAGTGTTAACCAGTGAGGAAGGTAACGCTCAGGCCTCTCTATCTGGTTCGTAGAACTCATATTGCGGCAAGTCGTCACTTATTTCATCCCAATCAGCTTTTGAGGTGGCGAAAATATGTGCCGATGGTCTTTCACTAATATCTGATTCGATGACGCCAAGACGTACCCGTACTTTTTCTGGACTTGTTATGCTCTTGCTGATGATGGGCGATCCACAATGCTGACAGAAGTATTTCGTTTGACCCGGCGTCGATTCATAACCAGTCATTTCATTTTCGCCCGATATAAATACAAATTTATCGGCATCTATATTTCCGTTGGTAGCAAATGCACTGCCCTGCGCTTTTCGACAGCGTGAGCAATGACAATAAACGATATTTTGTATTTCACCGCTTATTTCAAATTGAACCTTACCGCACAGGCAGCCGCCTTTATATATTTCCTTATTCATGAATATGCACTCCAACTAGATATTCAAATAATCTAACTAGCCGCCTCCGTGGACGGTATAATTCCCAAACTCGATATTAACACGGTGCTCCCATGAAACTACTGATACGCAATCTTGCCCGAACTGTCACCGAGGCAGAGCTTAAAGCTATGTTCGAAGCGTTCGGCAATGTGCAGTTCTGCAATATAGTCATGGATGAAAAGACTGGTGAATCTAAAGGCTTTGGCTTTGTTGGCATGCCCATGAAGGGCGAGGCCAGGGTCGCGGTGAAGACGCTTAATGGTACGGAAGTGGCGGGCAGTAAAATCCGCGTTAAAAAAGCTGTGACTAAATCAGAATAGTGACAAGCGAGCATATCGACAAACCAGGAAAACAGGATCCGCTACATGGCGTGACCTTGAAGATGGTGGTGAATCGGCTGGTTGAACACTATGGTTGGGATGAACTTGCTCGGCGCATCAACATCAAATGTTTCAGTAATGAGCCAAGCATCAACTCCAGCCTGAAATTTTTGCGCAAGGTGCCGTGGGCTCGACAGGCGGTTGAGACACTTTATTTACAGACTCAGTGGCCGACCGACGAAGTCTGAATTTATCGACGCCTTGAATCGCGATAATCGTGCGTTTCTACCTCAACATCGGCTTTCACCTCATCGCGGCTACGCTCATAGACAATTTCACGCCCCATGGCAGAACCCACATAAGCATTGCCATTAGCCGTCGGTAAAAGCTCACACTTCACACTGTGAACACCTTCGCCTAAAACCACTTCAATTTTATCTTCACTTTTACTGAAAATACCTACTTCCATAATCATATCTGTCTCGGTCACACGTACTTTTATTTTTTGCTCATTCATTGAAAATACTCCCTCGATTAATCGCTAATTTTTTATTTCTTAATCAAAAAATAATACTGCTCACCATCTTCCCCCTGCTCGATCAGCTCAAGATTCATCTGCCGGCAGTAAGCAGGCACATCAGATTGCATGGCTTGTTTCTGGGTTACTGCTAACAACTTCATACCCGACTCTAACACCTCTACAGCTTCGGCCAGATTTGAAAATGGCACAGCACAGTCCAGCCCTGAAATATCTACATACATGTTGCATTCTATTGAACCAATATCCATCGCTAATCTCTAGTGGTTGATTATTAAAATATCCCGTAACAACAAAAACAAAAAAGCCGAACATTGTTCGGCTATTTCAATTCTTAAAAAAATAATTTCCTAACTATCTGCCTGTTGTTTCTCGATATCAGCTCTGACCATATCCATATCCAGCTCTTTCACTTTGCCAATAATTTCTTCCAGCGCACTTTCTGGCAAGGCCCCTGCCTGAGAGAATATCACAATCTTTTCGCGGAAGATCATCAATGTTGGGATTGAGCGTATATTGAAACTAGCACCCAGATCCTGTTGATCTTCAGTGTTAATTTTCGCGAAAACAACATCTTCATGTTTTTCTGAAACAGCTTCATAAATAGGTGCGAATGATTTACATGGACCACACCAGGGTGCCCAGAAATCAACGATAATGATATCGTTACCAGTAATAGTTGCTTCAAAATTGTCTTTATCTAATTCAACGGTAGCCACAAGTTTCTCCGAGTATTTAAAAAAGCCTGATCACAAGGATCAGGCTTCGTGTACGAGCATTATACTAAGCATTAATCGGCAATAACAGTCGAGCCTTTAGATGCAGGTAGTCTTGGCATGGTGATTTCTGGATATTCCCCCCCCAGAGCACCAAGAAAAGCCACGATGTCTTTTGTATCCTGTGCTGATAAATCCCGGTTTAACTGTGCTTTAGCCATGATACGAACGGCTTCATCGAGTGTTGCCACTGAACCGTTATGGAAGTAAGGCGCGGTATCGCTAATGTTTCGCAATGTAGGTACACGGAACATATTGGTGTCTTCTTTCTTACCAGTCACTTCAGCTCTACCCTTATCATCAGTCAGTTTGTATTTTTCGACGAATGAATTATTAGCAAAGGTAGGGAATTTCTGGAAGAAGCCGGTTCCAGTTTCCATTTTTGGACCATTGAAAGCGGCGCCTGAGTGGCAGCTATTACAACCCAATTCAGCAAATTTGTTCATACCTTTTTGCTGCTGTTTGTTAAGGGCTTTTTTGTCGCCTTTAACGAATCGGTCATAAGCGCTATTTGGGGTAATGAGAGTACGCTCAAAAGCGGCAATGGCTTTGGCTGCATTTACAATATTTACTGAATCCTTGCCAAAAGCTTTCTCAAAGGGCGCTTTGTAACCAGGAATAGATTTGATCACGCCCATTGCCTGATCGTGGTCTTTCATACCCATTTCGATAGGATTGGTAATTGGGCCCTTGGCCTGATCTTCCAGCAAATTAGCGCGACCATCCCAGAACTGTACTGAATAAAAAGCAGCATTCCAGACAGTAGGCGCACTACGACCACCAGTTTGGCCCTTCACACCCATGGAAACAGCGCGGCTATCATCGCCACCCTCCATGACGTTATGACAGGAGTTGCATGAAACCGTGCCAGTTGAAGATAAACGAGGATCCATGTACAGCATTTTGCCCAGCTCAACCTTAGCAGCGGTAGTTGGGTTATCTGCTGGTGCTGGCGCGGTTGTGGGCAGAGCCTGCCAGGTATTGGCACTAACTTGTGTAGAAATAAAACCGCCCAATATGGCAATTAATATGGATTTTTTCATGTTTCCCTCGTTAATTTCATTGTTAATTTTAGAATCATTCTAATTATATTGCAGACAGGCAACATTAGCAATCCATAATATACAAACCTTACAAACTAAAAGTAACAGTCAGTTCCGGATAGGTGTCGGAGCAGGACACATACACTACCTCGTCACAACTGAGATAGTACTCGTGCACGATACCAACGCTGATGTAGTAGTTACCCCGACCAGAGAGGTAAACCCCTGCTCTGCCGCCTGCGGCATCAAGATCATCAAAACCCTCGATGGAGGTTTTATGGTAGAAGACACCCAGATAAGGTTTGAGCTTTTCATCACGCGCCATCACATACTGAACCTGGGGACTGTATTTATTGATTAAAATATCGCCACCCAGCCATCTCTGACCGCTAATACCCAATCTCAATCCATCCAGCACATAGTAGCCAACACCCGCACCGACGACGCTGTAGTTGTCATTGAAAGCCTGGCCGGAGCCTAAGACCAACGAGACAGATACATCCCCTTTTGCAAATGGAGCTGCGTGAGCAGGTGTAAAAAAAACACAAAACACCATTGTCATCAAACACTGCTTCAAACATGGAAACTTATATCTCATGGTTCTTCCTTTAAGTTAATTAATGCTCGCTAATGACTAGCATAAAGATCGCGATAAAGACCATCTCTGCAGATCAATTCTTCATGACAGCCTTCATCGATAATTGTACCTGCATCAAACACCAGCACACGATCCGCCTGTTTAACTGCACTCAAACGATGTGCAATGATTAAAGTGGTACGCTGCTGCAAAAACTCATGCATAGCTTCATGTAAGCGTGCTTCGGTCTCGGTATCCAGCGAAGAAGTGGCTTCGTCCAAAATAACCACTTTTGGGTCAGCCAAAATCATACGCGCAATAGCCAACCGCTGGCGCTGCCCGCCTGACAGGCGAATTCCACTACGACCAATAATAGTCTCTAAAGCTAGCGGCAATTTTTCCACCACGGTGCGTAATTGAGCTATTTCCAGTGCATGCCAGATTGTTTCATCATTATGATCATGACCTAAACACAGGTTTTCACGTATAGAGTCATTAAACATTGCGGGATTCTGTAGCACGGTCGCTACATTTTCACGGACCACATCCAGACCAATTTCACGTAAATTGATACCATCAAAATAAAGGTTACCGGAATCGGCAGGATAAAGTCCCAGAATAATCTGTACCAGTGTAGATTTACCTCCACCACTAGCACCCACTAGAGCCACTTTCTCACCTGCAGCAACCTCAAGGCTGACATTATCCAGTACATTGAAGTCCTCGCCATAGGAGAAACAAATATTTTCAATGCGCAGACCAACCGTATGCTTATCTGTAAATGGATTAATCTTGTGTTCGTAGCGTGGCTCAACCTCAAGCTCCATTAAACGATTAATTCGATCGAGCGCTGCATTGGCACTATATAAACTGTATTGCATGCCCAGAATCTCCTGCACTGGCGTCATCATAAACCAGAGGTAGGCATAAACAGCAAACATTTGACCAATACTTAAATCAGTGAATAAAACAAGGATCATGCTGACCGCACGGAAAACTTCAAACCCCATCAGGAAAATGAAAAAGGAAAATCGCCCGGCAACATCACTTTTCCAGCCATAGTTAACCATGTGATTTTTTAACTGCTGTGCACTTTCAGTAACGCGCTGTAAATAATGCTGCTCACGATTGCTCGCACGAATTTGCTGAATAGCATCCAGCGTTTCACTCAATGACTGTTGAAAAACTTCAAATGCCGTATTTTCACGACGTTTTAATTTTTTAACTTTTTTACCCATGACCATAGTGAAATAAATTACTACGGGATTCATAAAAATAATAAATAACGCCAATTGCCAATGCATCCATAACAACACCATGGAGATGCCAATCACCGTTAATACCGCCACCATAAACTTACTCAGGGCGACACCAATAAAATCATCAATCGCGTTTATATCTGTAACAAAATGCGAAGTCACCGCACCCGTGCCCATGGTTTCATATTCTGACATGGATATTTTTTGAAGGCGCTGCAACAAGCCTGCACGTATTCGGAAACTAATGTCTTTTGCTACCAAAGTGAATTTACGCGTTTGCCAAACTGCGAGTAACAGTGAAATCAGGCGTAGCACCATAGACGCCAGCATAACAACAACGATAACAAACACTGGCCCATGCCATGCTACAGGAAATATATGATTTACCAGGCCAACAATAACCGCGGGTTTATCCAACAAAACTTCATCGACCAACATTGGCATCAAGATAGGCACTGGTACGCTTAATAATGCCGACAGGATGGCAATAACATGAGCCTTTACCAAAGTTCGTTTATGCTCTTTAGCCACAGACCTGATAAAAGCCCAGGAATATCGCTGGTTAGCTTTTGGTTCAATTGATTGTTTAGCAGGTGTGGTCATATTTGAGCCGGGTTTCTCATCAAGATGGGGCGTAACTTTACACCAATTCCTTCTTGTCTCTAATGATTAAAAACAACTAAATCATGTAGAATCCGACTCTATGAAAAACTCTACACTTAAAGCACTTATCTTCGATGTCGATGGCACGCTGGCCGATACGGAGCGCGATGGACATCGCGTCGCCTTCAATGCTGCCTTCGATGAATACGGTATCGACTGGCACTGGGATGTCGAACTCTATGGCAAATTACTGGCCGTCACTGGTGGCAAAGAGCGCATGCGCTATTGCGTTTCCGACCTACTTGGCAGTGATAATTTACCTGAAAACTTTGATGATTTAGTGCCAGAATTACACGCGGCCAAAACTCGTCACTACACCGAACTACTTTCTACCGGTGCCATTCCTCTGCGCCCTGGTGTCGAAAGACTAATTAATGAAGCACGCGATAAAGGTTATCGTCTGGCCATTTCAACCACAACCACGCCCGAAAATGTAACAGCGTTACTCACCCATACATTGGGCGCTGACTCCCTGGACTGGTTTGAAGTTATCGCTGCAGGGGATATCGTGCCAGCCAAAAAACCGGCCGGTGATATCTACGTATTTGCCTTAAAAGCCATGGATCTTAAACCGGAACAGTGTCTGGCTTTTGAAGATTCACGTAATGGCATTCTGTCATCACAGGATGCAGGACTAACCACACTGATCACTATCAATGGTTATACTCAGGATGATGACTTCAGCGGTGCTGCTCTCGTACTCGATAACATGGGTGAACCGGATCAGCCATTTAATGTGCTAGCTGGTGATGCCGATGGTCACAGTATGCTTGATTGCGAATTACTGGAAAAAATTCATAGCACACATAATATTTAAAAAATGATAGAGCCATTACTCTATCTGGCCACTGGTTTTTTCGCCGGACTGGCCAGTGGATTACTGGGTGTTGGCGGTGGACTTATTATAGTTCCTGTCCTTTATTTTATTTTCAGTGCACAAAACCTGCCCACTGAACACCTCATGCACATGGCACTAGCAACTTCGCTAGCCACCATTATCATCACTTCAATTTCATCCACTCGCGCACATCATAAAAAACAGGCGGTGCTCTGGCCAATATTTTTATTATTAGCACCGGGCATTTGTCTGGGAGCCTGGCTGGGTGGCATCGCTGCCAGTGACATTGAAACCAATATTCTCAAACCCGGCTTCGGTGTTTTTGAGTGCATCGTTGCCCTGTATTTATTATTGAGCCACCAAAGTCAGCAGCACACTGTCTCACTCAACAAAATAAAATCTGCCGTTGGTGGTTTTATCATCGGTATGTTCTCCGCCATCGTTGGCATTGGTGGCGGCACGCTCACCGTACCCTTTTTAAACTGGCACAATATAGCAATGCGAAACGCCGTGGCCACTTCAGCTGCCTGTGGCTTACCTATCGCAGTATTTGGTGCCGCTTCGTATATTTATACAGGCTGGTCAGTCAGTAATTTACCCGAACAAACACTGGGCTATGTACATCTGCCTGCTTTTATATTCATCATTATTACCAGTTTTTTGTTTGCACCCGTAGGCGCGAAACTGGCGCATCGCCTGCCTGAAAGCACACTAAAAAAAGGGTTTGCTGTATTCATGATACTGATAGGATTAAAAATGATATTTTTTTAACAGGACAAACAAATGTCAAAGCTTCCAGAAATCCAGATTACCGTTTTCAGCGATTATATTTGCCCCTTCTGTTATGTGGGACATCATCGTTTAATGCGGCTAAAAGATGAGTACGATCTAAAAATTAACTGGTGTTTCCTGGAAATCCACCCTGAGAATTCTGCCAAAGGTGACCCCGTTACTGATCTTGATTATTCTTCTGATTTCTGGGATGAATTAATGCGAAATCTAAAACAAGTTGCCAAAGAAGAAAATATCCCTCTGGCCGAACACACGTTCACTACCAATTCCAAAGACTCCCTACTCCTATCCGAAGCCAGCAAGCAACTGGGACGTGAAATATTTTATTTACTTCATGAGAAAATATTTACTGCTTTTTTTGTTGATAAAAAGAATATCGGTGACAGAAATATATTACGAGATATCGCAAAAGACTGCGGCATCGATAACAATGTCATTGATGCCGCATGGTCAGAACCAGGGTACCAGCAACAGTTACTGGAAAACTTCAATCACGCACGAAAGCACAAAATTAAAAGTGTACCCAGTTTTGTTTTTGGTGAACGTATTTTAACCGGCGTTGTTGATGAGGCTATCATGCGTAAAGCTGCCGCCGAGCTAGTCAAAAAAACAGACTAATCGTCAGCATTCAGCATGGCTTCTTTCAAACCCTCATCAGCAGGTTCATCTCCCAGCCATATATTAAGCAATGCATCATTAAAGTCTTTACCTTCAATCACACCTTTTACTTTGCCTTTAATGGTTACTCGTGTGCCATGGTCCGGCAGATAATCCAGAAGTATCTCATCACCAGCATGGACAGTATCAAACATGGCATTAAAAGCTTTAATCCGCTCGGCTAATCCAGCCAGTTGCTGCTCAGATAAATTCCCTTCAAAACCCTCGTTCCAACCATTCACCAATTTTTCTGCAGGGACCTCATCATAGACAAAATGCATAAATACGCGCTTGGCTCCATTTTGAGACAAAATGTCTTCACTCGTTTTTGCTGCTGTTTCCAGATACAGTGCTCCAATATAAATATCAAAGAAGAACTTGGTACGCATACCTACACCATTAATAATAATATCCGTATTCGTGCCAACCAATACCATCTTATCTGGTATATTTACTTCTTTAAATTCTCTCGCCTGAGCTACGCCCGTGAGCAACATCAAACAAATGCTTATCATTAAAATATTGTTTTTATTATTCATATTTCCACCTTTTATGACCGAGATCAGACTAACATTAGCACGTATAAATTATGTTGTTATTCTGTCACATTAACACTAATTATGAAATTACCCGATAAAATTAAACACCTTCAAGTTTTCAGTAGCAAAACATTCATTTATGCCACTCACATTACTTTAGCCTGTGTCTTTACTGCGGAGTTGAACATCATTCATGCTCATTTTTTACTGGGCATGCAATTGACTTACATATCATTTATTATGCCGACATTCGCAGGCGTACTCTTCGGCTATTTACTGGCACGCGTCAAATTACTCGGCGAGCAGCTCAAAGAAATTGCTTACACTGACTCACTCACAAACATATACAACCGACTACACTTCAATCGTTTACTCGATGCTGAAATGGATAAGGCCAAAAGGTATGGCGGGCAGCTCTCACTTATCTTTTTCGATATCGACCACTTTAAACAGATTAATGACACTCACGGCCACCCAACTGGCGATATCGTTCTGAAAGAAATTGCAACGGTTATTTCCGAGGCCAATCGTAGCTCAGATGTTTTTGCCCGTTATGGTGGCGAGGAATTCATCATACTCACGGCATCAACCAATATAAAAGGCGCAATGGAACATGCTCAGCGATTAAAACAGGATATCGAACAACACCGCTTCCCCATCGGACGTGTAACCGCCAGCTTCGGTGTTACTGAATTTAACGCGGCTTCAGATGACCAAAAGTCACTTTTAGAACGCGCTGATAAGGCGCTGTATCAGGCCAAATCAGATGGCCGCAACTGTGTGCGACAGCTCTGACTTCTATTCTACTTCGTTGCCCTTCCAGGCAAGATCTAACTGACGCGCCGCCCTGACTTCATCCAGACGTTTTACCGGCAAGGTATAAGGTGCGCCCTTGACCAGATCAGGATCAGCCTCAGCTTCTTCACGAATCTGCTGCATCGCATCCATAAAACCATCCAGCGCTTCCTTGGCTTCAGTTTCTGTGGGCTCTATCAACAAACACTCTGGCACCAATAAAGGAAAATACGTGGTTGGTGCATGGTAACCCAGATCCAATAAACGCTTGGCAAAATCCATTGCTGTTACGTGTAAATCACGGGCCTCATTTTTCAGTGTGATAATAAATTCATGACTGGCGCGTCGATCGGGAATCGCCAGTTCAAAACCACGGCGCTTCGCTTCAGCCATCATGTAATTGGCATTTAGTGTCGCAAATTCAGCGACACGTACCATGCCTTCACGACCCAGCATGCGCATATAAATATAAGCGCGTAACAGCACACCGGCATTTCCCATGAAAGCAGACAAACGTCCGATGCTTTGCGGCAAATCTTTTTCTGTCAGCCAGCGATAATTTTCGCCTTCTTTAGTGACCACCGGTAAAGGCAAAAATGGTTTTAGTCTTTCAGCCACGCCGACCGCGCCAGCACCGGGACCGCCGCCACCGTGAGGGGTTGAAAAAGTCTTATGTAAATTACTATGGATGACATCAAAACCCATATCACCGGGACGAATCTTGCCAAGAATTGCGTTCAGATTCGCACCATCGTAATACAGCAGACCACCCGCCTCGTGTACGACTTTGGCGATGGTTTCAATCTGGCGTTCGAACACACCCAGTGTTGATGGATTGGTCAGCATTAGACCCGCAGTTTCAGGGCCGACCGCGACTTTCAAAGCCTCAAGATCAACATCACCATTATCCAGCGTTGGAATTTCGCGCACGCTGAAACCACACATGGTGGCGGTTGCGGGATTGGTGCCGTGTGCCGCGCTGGGCACCAGAATTTCTTTACGGCCATCGTCACCACGTGACTTATGATAAGCCTCAATCATGGCAACACCGGCAAACTCACCTTGCGCACCTGCCATCGGTGCCAACGAGAATGCCGCCATGCCCGTGACATCAGACAACATCGATTGCAGTTCGTACATACAGGCTAAAAAACCCTGCGACTGTGCTTCCGGCGCCATCGGGTGACGTGATAAAAATCCCGGCAACATCGCCAGTGTATTACAGGCACGCGGGTTGTACTTCATGGTGCACGAACCCAGCGGATAGAAATGGGTATCGATAGAAAAATTCTTTTGCGACAACTGGGTATAATGACGCACCGCCTGCATTTCTGAAACTTCGGGTAAAGCGGCGCGATCTTTTCTCAAAAAAGAAGCCGGGATATCGTCAACATTGGCCTTTTGTTTAGGTGACTGTGGCGCACCATTTCGACCGGTCTTTGAATGTTCGAAAATTAACATTATGCACATACCTCGGCTAATGCATTTGCATAAGCACTAATCTCTTCATCGGTTCGCATTTCAGTGGCACAAACCAGAATGGCACTACCCAGTTCAGGATAGGCCTCAGATAGATCGTAACCACCCAGAATATTTTTTTCAGCCAGCGCAACTAAAACTTCAACCGCAGGTTTATTTATTTTTAACACGGCTTCATGGAAATAATTACTTTCAAAAGCGCAATCCACACCTTCGATTTGTGACAGCTGCTTAACTAACGCCATGGTATTCGCATGACAGGCCGCGGCGGCTTTTTCTAGTCCACTGGCACCCAGAATCGACATATGAATGGTAGAAGCGGTAACTACCAAACCCTGATTAGTACAGATATTCGACGTCGCCTTGGAGCGGCGAATATGCTGTTCTCGTGCCTGCAAGGTTAAAACAAAACCTTCTTTATCATCCTGATCAAGCGTGCGACCAACAATACGACCCGGCATTTGTCGAACCAGTGTTTGCGTGCAACACAAATAACCATAATACGGACCACCGGCTGACATCGGCGCACCCAATGGCTGACCATCACCACAGGCGATATCCACGCCGGCAGAACCCCAGTTACCCGGCGCTTCTAAAATCGCCAGGCTCAAAGGATTAGCTACCGCTATCACCAGAATATTATTCTCGTGCGCCCAGTCGGTAATCTCATCGACGGCTTCTAAATTACCAAAAAAATTCGGCTGCTGAATCACGATCGCGGTAATGTCATCACCGGCCTTTTCTTTGAACGCTTCCAGACTGGTAACGCCGGTTGCCGGATCATAATCTACTTCACACAATTCAATATGCTGACCTTGAACAATCGTCCTCGTGGTTTTTCTGTAAGTAGGATGCACCGTTGTTGGCATTAAAATCTTGCGCGATTTGGATTTACGGTTACCGCGCACCGCCATCAATACCGCTTCTGCCAGAGCTGTGGCACCGTCATACATCGACGCATTCGAGACATCCATGCCGGTCAATGCAGTCATCATACTCTGGAATTCGTAGACCAGCTGCAAAGTACCCTGCGAAGCTTCCGCCTGATACGGCGTGTATGCACTGTAATATTCACCACGCGTGGTAATTTCCCAAACCGCCGCCGGAATGTGATGCTCGTAAGCACCGGCACCGAGAAAACAAACTGACTGCGGATGCTGCGCTGCGCGGGCATGCATCAAGCGTGAAATTTCCATTTCAGTCATGCCTTCAGGCACACCAGTTAATTCATTGGCTAATAAATGCGAGGGGATTTCTTCAAACAGGGCGCTGATATCATCGGCACCAATCGCCTGTAACATCTCGGCAATTTCCTGTTCAGTATGGGGAATAAAAGGCATGGCTTTGAACTACATTGTTAGTATTAAAAAATCAAAAAAGCCCCTGCTGAAACTGTGCGGCAACAACAGGGGCGTTCATCGAAACAAAATCGCTATTTAATCTTCGATTTCTTTCTCGTACTCATCGGCATCCATCAATTCTTCCAGCTCAACTTCGGCTGAGAGCTGCATTTTGAACAACCAGCCATCATCAAAAGCCGAGTCATTGATAATTTCTGGTGATTCAGCCAGCATTTCATTGACTTCCAGAACTTCACCAGTGAGAGGTGCGTACACATCTGAAGCAGCCTTGACCGATTCGACTACGCAGCAGGCATCACCCGCTGTCAGGTCAGCGCCGACTTCCGGCAATTCCACGAACACCAAATCACCCAGTAATTCCTGAGCATGATCAGTAATACCGATAGTGACAGTGCCGTCACCTTCATCACGTATCCACTCATGCGATGCTGTATATCTCAATTCTGAAGGTACATCACTCATAGCAACTCCGTCCTAACCGTTATTTTTAAGTTAATTTTTTAAACCGCCTGGCCATCCCGCACAAACACGGGCTTGACCACACGGGCATTTAATAATTTTCCACGAATTTCAACCTGACAAACATCAGCCGTTGCAACCGGGACTCTCGCCAACGCTATAGATTGTTTCAAAGTTGGAGAAAAAGTGCCACTGGTTATTTCACCTTCACCTACATTTTCAACCACTACTTTCTGGTGGCCGCGTAAAACGCCGCGCTCTTCCAGTATCAAACCGACTATTTTCTGACTTACACCCTGATCGCGCCCCCGCTGGATAGCGGCACGACCAATGAAATCTCGATCCTCGGGCTCCCAGGCAATGGTCCAGCCGAGGCCTGAAATCAGCGGTGAAGTTTCTTCAGTCATATCTGCACCGTAAAGATTCATACCCGCTTCCAGGCGCAAAGTATCACGTGCGCCCAGGCCACAGGGTTTTACGCCTGCGTGTGCCAGTTTATCCCAAAGCGCGGGCGCTTCGGATTCGGGCAGCATGATCTCAAAACCGTCTTCGCCAGTGTAGCCGGTGCGACCAATAAACCACTCACCACAATCAACACCAAAGAAACGCTTCATCTCGGCGACTGCTTCAACTTCATCCAGCGGCAATACAGCAATCGCTTTTTCTATTGCCTTTGGACCTTGCACGGCGATCATGGCAACATTAGCACGCTCATTCACGTCGACATCAAACGCCGGTGCCTGTTTATTAATCCATGCCATATCTTTATCGTGAGTTCCGGCATTCACTACCATGCGGTACCAGTTGTCATTCATGTAATAGACGATGAGGTCGTCGATCACGCCGCCGTCTTCTTTGAGCATGCAGCTGTATAAAGCCTTGCCTTCCTCTTTCAATTTGGCGACATCATTGGCCAGCAAATAACGCAGAAAGTCTGTAACACGCTCACCTTTCAGATCAACAATAGTCATATGCGAGACATCAAACATGCCAGCATCCTGACGCACCTGATGATGCTCATCCATCTGTGAACCGTAATTCACCGGCATCTGCCAACCGGCGAAATCCACCATCTTGCCACCGTATTCAACGTGCTTGTCGTATAAAACTGTCTTCTGGCTCATCGATAAAAACTCATCATTTACTCAAAAATTCGAAGCCGTATGCTACTACGTCTGTGTGGAAAATATCCAGAGAAAACATACGCCCATAACTAGCTAATTACCCATAGCATGACGCAGGAACTGGTTCTTGATTATCGGCGCCTGATCGACCATTACCAGACCGGCGTTGCGCACCACCGATAGCAACGGATCATTGTTGCTGAATAATAATTTGAACGCGGTCATCGATGATTCCATCAGGCGGTTCTCGCCCTTGCGTGCTCGTTCGTATTTTCGTAGCGTGTGCAGCGCGTACCATTGTCGATTGGCCACGTGTGCCTGCATAATGACTGCTGCCAGACAGGCAGCATCGAGAAAACCAAGATTAGCACCCTGACCCGCCAGCGGATGAATATTATGTGCGGCATCACCGACCAGGGCCAAACCGTTCTGTACATATTGATCAACGTGTCCATGTCCCAGCGGGAAAGCCGCCCGTGGACTAACCAGTTTTACCGAGCCTAACTGATACTCAAAAGCCTGCTCCAGCTCTCGACAAAACGCATCTTCATCCAGCGCCATCATGGCATCGACCTTGCTCTCTTCCAATGACCAGACAATTGAACTCTGACCATTCATTAAAGGCAAAAAAGCCAGCGGGCCGTCCGGTGTAAAACATTGCCAGGCAGTTTCAGCATGCGGTTGTTCGGTTTCTACGCTGCAAACAATCGCACGCTGGCCATAAGATAAACGCTCAAAATCGATATTTGCTGCGGCTCTCACCTGTGAGCGCGAACCATCGGCACCGACGAGCAAATGACACTCCAGAATACGTCCATCATCAAGATGTAGTTGCTGACATTCATCAGCCAATTCAATCGAGTCGATACTGACCGGACAGATCCAGTCAACATTTTCAGCCTGCTCAGCGCAGCGCTGCAGCGCCTGCTGAATCACGGTATTTTCGATAATGTAGCCCAGCGCATCCAGACCCACCTCAGCACTGTCGAAATGAATCATGCCAGCACCACTTGAATCCCAGACATGCATATCGTGATAAACGCAAGCGCGTGCGGCCATCTCGGGCCAGGCGCCGATGGCTTTAAAAATATCAACCGATGCGCGATTAATGGCCGAGACACGAATATCGATTTCATCGGTTACCGTTTTGGGCTCGAATTTTTCAACCACGCCTACCTTCAGACCGGAGTCGTTTAATAGATTCGCCAGTGTCAGGCCAACCATGCCGCCGCCGACGATCAAAATGTCATAACGTAAAGCTGTTTCAGACATTCGGCTTCTCCATCGCCAGGCCACGGCCAAGTTTTGACAGGCGCCCACTCAAACCCATGCTTTGTCTTGCCAGGCGGTGTTTCACAAAGGGCATTAAATCTGTGGCTAACAAAGCCGATGCTCGCAAATGCCCCAGCACTGAAAAATCATTCGAGAAAATTTTCACCAGCGCATCGGTAAAACGATACACACGTCGCGCATCTTTCTCGCGCATTTCCACATAGGTCGCCAGTGTTTCATCAAGCGTTTGCGATGAATTAGATACCAGTAACTCGGCGAGTAAAGCAATATCTCGCAATGCCAGATTAAAACCCTGCCCCGCCACCGGATGAATTGCATGCGCAGCATTACCCATAATTACCACGCGGCCTCGCACTATCTGTGTCGATTCAACTAATGCCAGAGGATAGACGTGACGTTGCCCAGCCTTTTTCAAATGCCCCAGTCGGAAACCAAATCGCTGCTGAAGCTTTTCCAGAAAGGCCGCGTCGTCGAGTGCAGCTAAATCTACTGCCTGCTCAGTAGGCACCGTCCAGACGACCGAACATCGGTGCTCGGTCAAAGGCAGAAAAGCCAGCGGGCCGGTATCGGTGAAACGCTCGTAAGCCACATTCTGATGCGGTTGTCCTGGTGTGATATTGGTAATCACCGCGCTCTGCTGGTAATCCTGTCGACTGGTGCCAATCTGTAACATATCGCGAGTTTTTGAGCTCACGCCATCCGCGACAATCAGCAGCCCCGCCGTCAGCTCAAACTCTTTGCCATTTTCCTGATAACACACAGACACTGATTCATCTGCCTGCTGCAAACTCAACACTTCTGCCGGGCAATGCAGCTTCACATTCTGATTTTCTGCCAGGCGTTGATACAAAACCTCACCCAGCACACGATTCTCAGCAACATAACCCAGTGCCTCAACACCCTCGTCAGAGTGTCGCAAACGCGTCACGCCCAGATGACCACGATCCGAAATATGTATAGTTTTGATCGGCTCAATACGGTCAGCCATGGCATGCCACAGCCCCATGGCTTCGAAAATAACACGGCTACCATAAGACAAAGCCACGGTGCGGTCGTCATAACAGGGCTGAGCATCGGTATTGAGCGGAAATGCCTCGATGATTTCAATCGACAGGCCGCTACCTTCCAGCGCACAGGCCAGACTGGCACCGGCCAGACCACCGCCGATAATTAACACATCACAAGTTTTGGCTTCAGCATCCATAAATAATCTAAGACGCCATCACCGCTTCGACTTCTTCGGTGGTCCTTGGCAGACCTTTGGTCAACAGATCACAGCCGTCTTTGGTCACCAGCACATCATCCTCGATACGCACACCGATATCCCACCAGCGCTTCGCGCCACGGCTACCGTGGGGAATATACAGGCCTGGTTCGATAGTCAAAGCCATGCCGGGTTCCAGCAAACGCCATTCATCATCAACCTTATAATCACCTACATCGTGCACATCCATGCCTATCCAGTGTCCAGTGCGATGCATATAATATTTTGAATAATCACCGTTTTTGATCAACTCAGCAGGTTTACCCTTGAGCAAACCTAACTCAACCATGCCTTTGGTCAGCACTTTCACCGCCGCGTTGTGCGGATCATTCCAGTGATTACCGGGTTTCACCTGTTTGATGGCCGCATCCTGGGACGCCAACACCAGATCATAAATTTCTTTTTGCGCTTCGCTGTATTTTCCGTTCACCGGAAAAGTACGGGTAATATCTGCCGCATAACCGCCGTATTCAGCGCCAGCATCGATCAACACCATATCACCGTCATTTAGCACTCGATTGTTCTCTGTGTAATGCAAAATGCAACTATTAGCGCCGCCACCAACAATCGAGGGATAGGCCCAGCCTGCACCATTGCGGTTGAACTGGTAAAGCAGCTCGGCTTCAAGCTGGTATTCATATTTACCCGGCTGACAGGCTTTCATGGCATTAATATGTCCCTGCACAGAGATCTTCGCTGCCGTACGCATTAACTTTATTTCATCACGACTCTTGTACAGGCGCATATCGTGTAACAAATAATCCAGTGAAACAAACTCATTAGGCGCCTGTACGCCACCACGTGAACCACGACGAAGACTGTTCACACAGTTCATCACCTGCTTATCAAATTCAAGGTTCAGACCGATGGTGTAATACACGCTATCGCAATGCTCCATCAAACCCGGCAGAATTTCTTCCAGATCATCAATCGGGAAGGCATCATCTGCAGCAAAGTGTTCGACGGCACCTTCTGGTCCATAACGGTAACCATTCCAGATTTCCTTGACCTTGTCGCGTTCACGGCAAAATAAAATATACTGCGCATGCTTCCGACCCGGCACCAGTACCACCACCGCCTCAGGTTCGACAAAACCACTCAGATAATAGAAGTCGCTGTCCTGCCTGAAGCCGTGCTCAACATCACGATTACGAATTAATAGCGGTGCCGCAGGCAAAATGGCGATGGCATTTTCTCCCATCATTTTCATTAATTGCTTGCGACGTTGAGCGTAAATTTTGTTATTCATCAATCTTGCATCACGGTAGGGATTTAGTGCAGCGTGGGAGAAGGAATCAGGTTCTGCAATTCCTCATTGATTAGCAGCACACCGGTACGAACATATTCCACCACTTCAACAAAGGCAATTTCATCTTCCTCGGTGATATCACCGACTTCGATAACGTCATCATCACCGATATTGTGTCCAGCACGAGAAATCTCGACAAAATCCATCAATATCTCCTGAACATCACCCGGCAACTTAGTATCATCATTGATACCACCAGCAGCCAGACCATAAACAAAACCCTGGCACCAGTTTGCCAAAGCTTCGGTACGACCCATCAGGTCTTCATCGTCATCGGGCAACAGCATATAGAAACTGCCAGAAATATCATTAACCTTCTCGATGGTCAGCTGGTGCAACTCGGCTAGTTGGTGCACTGTATCGTGCAGCAGGACATTGCCTTCTTCCTGCTCACCCAGCACATGGCCTATCCATTCGGATAGATCAATAGCGCCTTGCGCGCACAGCATGCCACATAAAACCCCGTGTGATTCGGCGGCGCCCATCAAAGCATTAACTTTAAATAATGCCTCATCCAGTACTTCAATATCAGGTTGTGTACTCATAATTCTCTAAATCTGTAATTTTGACTCATTCTACCACGGGCAAAGATTCTTATATTTTTCTCGTCATATATTTGACCATAGCCAAATCACATCCTACTATTAGTCGCATGGAGAATACAAAAATGAAAATAAATCACCTCGAAGAGCAGACCAACGAATTACTCGGGCTATGCCAGCGCCTCAGCGAGGAGAATGCCGACTTGCGCAAGCAGCTTCACAACATGGCTGGTGAACGCTCGGGCTTAATCGAACTAAAAGAACGAGCTCGCACTCAGGTTGAAGGCATGATAACCCGCCTACGCTCCATGGAAAATGCCTAACTAACCAGAGGTTCTGCTGTGAAAGATCAAGAATCACTGTCTATTAAGATTCTAGAAAAAGAATACCGTGTTGCCTGCCCGGCTGATGAAAAAGAAAATCTGCTCGCCTCGGCCAACATGCTCAATGAAAAACTAAACGAAATCAAAAATAAAGGCTCCGTTATCGGCACTGAGCGCATCGCTGTTATGGCCGCGCTCAATATGAGCCACGAACTCTTAAACGGCAGAGCACTAGTTGAAGAACACGCAGAATTAAATGATCGCATCGACAGCCTGTCAGAAAAAATTGACAACAGCATGCGAAACATTAAACTGATTTAGGAGAGTTTCGCTCAGGCGGGGCTCCCGAATTTGGATGTCTCTGGGGTATACGTAAGCAACCTGTTTTATCCCTTGAGCCTTAAATACTATCTTTGGGGACATAGCTGTTTGTAAAGTGTGCATTACCGCTCTGCGGGAAGCCTGACGTGCAATCGCTGTTCCCACCTGAACCTGCCGGTTCAAGGTCGATGGTGTTAGCTACGGTACTTCCGGAGACTTCTTCTAAACTTTTCCTCATGCCAGCACAAATAAAACCCAACCTGCTACGTCAGCAAAAGCGTAAGCAACGACGTCAGCTCAGCGCCTCACAACAGGCCAAACATGCTCAGCAACTCGCCGAACAGCTTCTCAGTCACCCGGCATTTATCGACAGTCAATGCATTGCCGCTTATCTAAGCAACGATGGTGAAATCGACCCTGTATACATTATTAAACAGGCCTGGAAGCTGGGGAAACAGGTTTATCTGCCGGTCTTATCTGCGCACGAAAATAGTCTATTATTTGCCCCTTTTGAGAAAAACAGTTCAATGTGCCGCAATCAATTTGGCATTGACGAACCCGACTGCCTGCCCGAGCACTGGCTCAAAGCTGAACACATGGATTTAATATTATTACCACTGGTCGCCTTTGATGAACAGGGCAACCGGATGGGCATGGGAGGGGGGTTTTATGACCGGAGTCTGGCCAATATTAGGCAACAGAAAAAATCCACGCAACTCATTGGACTGGCGCACGAAATACAGAAAGTCACCCAACTAGAGGTGCAGAGATGGGATATTCCCTTGCACGCCATTGCCACCGAAAATGATTTCTACAAGACCTAATCAGTCACTCGATAAAAACAGCTTATAAGCCGGATTATCGCTTTCATCCCAATATGGGTAGCCCAACTCATCAAGGTAACAATTCAGCGATTTACGCTCGCTCTTGGGCGCCTGTAAACCCACCAGCACACGACCAAAAGCTGCACCGTGGTTGCGATAATGGAACAGACTAATATTCCAGCGTTTACCAATGCTAGTCAGGAAATCCAGTAGCGCACCAGGGCGCTCAGGAAATTCAAAACGATAGATAATCTCATCTTCTACATTCTGATTATGACCACCGACCAGATGTCGTACGTGAATCTTGGCCATTTCATTATCGGTCAAATCAACCACAGGGTATTTTTTGTCTATCAGTTTGGCGATTAATTCATCTTTCTCGGCAAAACCTTCGCTCAGCTGGATACCCGCAAACACATGTGCTTCATTATCATGTGCATAGCGATAATTAAATTCAGTAATGCCACGACGCCCCAGCAGATTACAAAAAGTTCGGAAACTACCAGGGCGCTCGGCAATTGTCACACCCAATAAAGCCTCGCGCTGCTCACCCAGTTCTGCACGCTCAGCGACATGGCGTAGGCGATCAAAATTCATATTGGCACCACTGTTAATCGCCACCAGTGTTTGACCCGTTATCTTTTCACGCTCGACATACTTCTTCATACCAGCCACGGCCAACGCACCCGCAGGTTCCATGATGGAGCGGGTATCATCAAAAATATCCTTAATCGCGGCGCAGATCTCATCGGTGCTGACACAAATGATTTCATCCACACACTGCCTGGCAATGCGGTAAGTCTCCTTACCCGCCTGGCGCACAGCAACCCCATCGGCAAAAATGCCAACGCGATCGAGTTTCACGCGTTTTTTTTGCTTGAAGGCTTCCGCCATGCAGGGAGCGTCATCCGGCTCGACACCGATAATTTTCACCTCGGGGCGCAGATGTTTAATATACGCCGCCACACCGGCGATCAGACCACCACCACCGACCGGTACAAACACCGTATCAATAGTGCCGCCGTGCTGACGTAGAATTTCCATACCGATGGTGCCCTGTCCGGCGATCACATCAGGATCATCATAAGGATGAATAAAATCCAGTTTCTGCTTTTCTGCCAGCGAGATCGCGTGCTGATAGGCCTCATCGTAGGCATCACCGATCAGTACGATTTTAGCTCCGTAGGATTTAACTGCATTGACCTTGATTGCCGGTGTGGTTTTAGGCATAACGATGGTGGCTTTAATACCCAGACGTTGCGCAGATAAAGCAACACCCTGGGCGTGATTTCCCGCTGAAGACGCAATCACACCTTTAATTTTTTTCTGCTGTGAAAGCTGATAAATACAATTATAGGCACCTCGCAACTTGAACGAGAATACGGGCTGCATATCTTCGCGCTTCATCAAGACTTTATTATTCAGACGTGCACTCAACAGTCGCGAAAGCTCCAGTGGAGTTTCATCAGCAACATCATAAACCCGTGCTGCCAATATTTTTTCTATGTATTTTTTAGTCATGAATTGGATCATTTAGCCATTATTTTTTGTGACTATAGCAGAGCAATGATTGATACGGCCACTGTTTAACCACAAAGACAGAAAATACGTTCATGACTTCCAGCCCACAGGCGAGTAAAATTCCCTTTTTGACAGAAGAATTTTAGAGGATGAATCCATGACCCAGGATGAAATGAAAAGAAAAGCAGCTGAAGCTGCTATGGAATATGTTGTTACCGACGCAATTGTAGGTGTGGGTACAGGCTCGACCGTTAACCACTTTATCGATTGCCTGGCTGAGATCAAAAACAAAATCAAAGGCGCGGTTTCCAGCTCGGAAGCATCCACCAAACTCCTGCAGGAACGCGGCATCGAGGTTTTTGACCTCAATAACGTCAGCAACATTCCTGTTTATATCGACGGTGCCGATGAGTCTGACCACTATCTCAACCTGATCAAAGGCGGCGGCGGTGCATTAACCCGTGAAAAAATTATTGCTGGTGCCAGCGACAAATTCGTCTGTATCGCCGATGAAAGCAAACTGGTCGATGTTATGGGTAAATTCCCGCTACCGGTTGAAGTCATTCCAATGGCGCGCAGCTTTATCGCCCGTGAACTGGTCAAACTTGGCGGCCAGCCTGTCTGGCGTGAAAATTTCATTACCGACAACGGCAATATCATTCTTGATGTGCATAACCTGGAAATTATGGATGCCGTTAAACTGGAAAATGACATCAACAAGCTGGCTGGTGTGGTCACCGTCGGTATTTTTGCCAACCGCCCTGCGGATGTGTTGATTCTGGGCACACCAGAAGGTGCGAAGACAGTTCTTTCTAAATAAGACAGACTAAGATAAAAGATATATAGCCCTATCCGCAAACGCGGTCAGGGCTATTTTTTTCTCGCGTAAATCGCAGACACAAAAAAACGGGGCCGAAGCCCCGTTTTTTTCGTACTAATACTTTAAAAGCTATTAGAACTTAACGCGCAGACCTGCAGTCAGAACGCTGTAATCGTCTGATGTTGCTGCTGCATCATCACGAGCACCGTAACCAACATAAAGGTCAGTGGCTTTGCTCATTTTGTGATCATACGCCAATGCATAAGATGTACTACCTGAATCGGCTGTAGTTACACCAGCAACGGCAATATCACTTTTTGAGCCGAACGTGAAATAAACCTTATTGTTGTCATCAATGGAATAATTAGCACTGAACATCATGTAATCACTACCCATCAAATCTTCAGTTTGCTCAAGCTGGAGACCCAGTTTTACAGGACCAACTGTGTATGTACCACCAATCTTGGTTGCAGCGTCACCTGAGGTTGTATCAAGACCAGTAACTGTAGTTACACCAGCAACAGTAACAGAAGATGTGTCTTCTGCAGACATATCAATCATATCAACGTAAACGCTGAATGCTTTAGCTTCGTAACGGAAACCAACACCAATAGTCTCTTCAATGTCTACCTTAGGACCTGTATCACCTGAAGTGTCATCACCAGCAAAAGTAGTATTAACTACTAACTGCATGCCACCCATTTTTGGTGAGGCATATTGCACTAAATCACTAGAACGACCCGATGTACGAGTACCTGAACCACCGTGCAGTTTTGACTGCATAGCCAGAGCACCACGACCTTCAAGTGAAGTGCGGAACATAGGATCTACTGAGCTACCCTTTTGTTTGTAGTTAGTTGCCATAGCACCCAATTTAACGGTACCCATGCCAGTTTTCAGACCAACGTACTGATCACGACCAGACACGGTAGCAGCCTGATCAGCATTAAACTGGAACTCAGCTTTGTAGAAAGCTTTCACACCATCACCAACATCTTCAGAACCTTTCACACCAATCGCTGATGTTTGGCTCTTCATTTGCATAGAATCAGTAGTACTGCCTGTATCGGCACTATCAATACTCAGATTCATAAGGCCGTAAACGGTAGCTTCCGCGAATGCAGCACCTGATGCTGCCATGCCCGCTGCAATAGCGAGTGAGATTATTGTTTTTTTCATTATGCAAGACTCCTGCATGTTATTAAAATTTATGATCATAGCTATGATTACAATTATTATTTTTAGGCATGGCTCCCACTATGCCCCCCCAATAAAGCGGTTCGCTTTATCTAAAAAGCAGCAGAACCCACGCCAGTTCAGACATATAAACCTAAATATACAAGGTCTAATATCTCTAAAACTAAGCTGAGTATATGCAGATAAGCCGAAAATGCAAGTCCATTTCAGAAAATGCGAGCCTTATACTCAATCAAACCTCACCGCATGCTGATGCACTTATATACAAAAATAATCTTTTTTTAAAACATTTAACCCACATAATTTTTATATCCCTTTTTATATACAATCATTTCTCAACAATAGAGACAACATCTTAGCTCTTCTAATAAATAACCATATATTTAATACCCACTCAACTGATATACAAAACTACAAATATAAAATACACTTTGTATCTCAAAAAAATACGACCCCATCAATTGATTATATTTTTAATAATTAAAGGCATTGCTGTGACATTTAAAAGTTTCAAATTATTTCTCATATTAGTTCTACCGCTAACCATGTATGCAAATACTAGTTATGCAGAGTGTGCCCGTAATGATATTGATCATTACCTGAACAAGGGTTTCACTCCAGAACAAATCACCAGTATCTGTGCAACGACTCCTTTGAAAACATCTAAACCCGAAATACCACACGATGAAGATGAACCTGAAAAAACACACCATACCAATCAGGATACAAATCAAACGACCGCACATGAAAAAAATGAACAATTTCTCAAAGAAGCCATAAAGGGCCGAAATGTCACACTAACTAAAGACTCATTGGAATACACACTCAAAGTCTGCATTGAATATGGTGACGAAGACCTGTACGGCTTTGCACCTAAAGCCTGCCCCATTATTAGATACACCATTGCACGTAAAGGCCTTGAAATAACTAAATCACAAAAAAAATACATCTTCTTCGGCGCTTACGAAATAAAAATTAAAAGCACAATAAAACGCGAAATAATAAGTGGCCTGGAGAATAATAAATCCAACGAGATAATACTCATCAATGAAAAACTTGAGACTGGTGATCACACCTTCATACCTGTCAGGGATGATATTTCTATAGTCGAGGTTGAACAGGTTTTACTGCAACTATCTCATTGAACACCTTTTCGCTTTAGCACTGTTACTTTCGTCTTATAGCCAACAATAAATTCAAAGCAAAAAAAACCTCTCCCAAAACAGGGAGAGGTTTAAGCTTCGATCATAAAAACAGTCCTTGCTGCTCGGGATTCACCCGAACTAATGTCCTGCTAGAACTTGTGAATAGCACCTAGTGAAAATACAGAAGGATCAGCGCCTGAATCTGCTGTAGTTATATTATCAAGACTTGCAGTGCTATATGATGCATAAACCTGAGTCTTAGGAGCAACGGTCTGGAAAGCACCAAGTGTAAAGCCGGTACCTTCATCAGCACCATTATTATCATCACCCACAGTACCGATAGTCATAGCAATCTGAGTTTCTTTGGAAACGTTATATTTACCAACCAGGAACATATAACTCTTATCATCAGCACCGGCATTGGAGCTTACTGTTTCAAAAGAAGCATCTACACTCCAGCTATCAGCCTTGTAGCCACCATGAATACGCATCGCATCATTATCAACACCTAGCTTAGCAACTGTAGGTGATGCATCACTTGCAATAAACTGCACACCCGCAGTAATACCATCTTTAGAATATGCAACACCAGCAGCTGTACCGTGATTATCCTGATCACCATCATCGACATACAGGCCAACATTCACAGTCACACCAGCCATCGCATTTGATGTGTACTGCAAAGCATTATCGGTAAAACCATTGTTCGCAGCGGATAAACCGTAAGTAGCTAAGGACTTGGAAAGCTGACCGTTAGCACCTACATGTGTGAGATTGTAGAAGGGGTCCATTTTAAAGCCAACCATCTTGTACGATGTTGACATGCGGCCGTAAGCAACGGTACCAAAACCACCTTTCAGGCCACCAAAATAGAAGCGTTGTGCGAAAGCGCGACCGCCATCAGTGGTATTAGTAACATCAACTGTGTCGCCAGCTGAATCTGTGTATGTAGTTGTAGTAGAAGATGCACCATCACCATCCGCATTTGCACCCGTCTGCAGGTGAATAAATGCTTTTATTCCGTCACCTTCACTCTCTGCCTTTAGACCAAATAAAGACACATTGTCTTGACCAGAAAGAGCTGCACCAGCACCCTTATCGGCATCCATTGAATTCAGTGAATAACGAAACTGTCCATAAATATTTGCATCTGCCATCGCAGCAACAGGCGCACCGCAAGCAACAGCAACTGCAGCTGCCAGTAAAATTTTATTGTTCATAATTTTATCTCTACTAATAATTATTTGGAGCGTACAAAGTAATAAAAAACAGGTATGAGCAACCTGACTTATATCAATTTATATTATGTATGAGAGGTTAATTCAGAAGAACAGACTATTTTAATATACGCCATTTAGACTTAGTACAAACATCGGACATATATTCAGATTGAGTTAAATAATTTCATTTGATACCCAACACACGAAACAAAAATAAAAAAAGCCCCAAAAGAGGGGCTTTTTTTTATTTTGGCTGGGGAACAAGGATTTGAACCTTGATTGACGGAGTCAGAGTCCGTTGTCCTGCCGTTAGACGATTCCCCAAGTACTCTGGAAACAGCTCAGTAGATAAAAATCTCTAAACTGTAAAATCGTATCCAGTTTTGAAACTTAACGTTTCGAGAACTGAACAGCACGACGAGCCTTGCGGAGACCCACTTTCTTGCGTTCTACTTCACGTGCATCACGTGTTACAAAACCAGCTTTGCGCAATGCAGGGCGTAATGTTTCGTCGTATTCCATTAAAGCACGTGTAATACCATGACGAATAGCACCGGCCTGACCAGAGTTACCACCGCCTTTTACGGAAACTTTAATATCGAACTTGCCATTCATCTCAACGGTGTCGAGAGGCTGGCGGACGATCATACGTGATGTTTTGCGACCAAAGAAGTCATCAACGGGCAGGCCGTTAACTACAATTGCGCCTGTACCTGCGCTCATGTAAACCCTTGCACTGGATGTTTTGCGACGACCGGTTGCGTAATACTGTTCTGACATAATAATACCTTTTATATTTCTAGCAGTTGTGGCTGCTGTGCTGCATGTGCATGTTCTTTACCTGCATAAACCTTCAGCTTGCGGAACATGGTGCGACCCAATGAGTTTTTAGGCAACATGCCTTTTACTGCCCTTTCGATAACACGCTCAGGCGCTTTATCGATTAATTTTTCAAAACTAATTTGCTTAAGTCCACCCATGTAACCTGAGTGAGTGTAATACATTTTGTCTTTAGCTTTATTGCCGGTTACACGAACCTTCTCGGCATTAACAATAACGATGTAATCGCCAGTATCAACGTGTGGTGTGTAAATAGCTTTATGCTTGCCACGTAAACGACGTGCAACTTCTGTAGCTAAACGACCTAAAGTTTTATCTTCAGCATCGATTAGAAACCAATCTCTTTTTACGTCTTCGGCTCTTGCGCTTATGGTCTTCATCAGGTTTATCCTGCAATTTATATCTAATGGTATCGCCACGGGACATCCACGTGACAAAGAGGCGGAATAATACAGAAAATATGACATACAGACAAGTGTTTTACTGTCTTTTGGTAGATTAAAAGGAAACCTGTTATAAAAACTAAAATTTTTACAAAAAAAAGCGCAGGCGGGGAGCCTGCGCTAAAAACCACCAAAATGGAGGAGGAGTCAAAAATATGAAAAATTCAATGAACAGAATTCAAGAATATAATTATTATCTAATATAGCCTGTGTCCTGTCAACCATTAATTAATCACCTTTTCACCACCCCACATATTCCCCTTAATTTATCAATCACTTATAAGCAATCTATCTACTATTCGATCATTCCTTAAATGCTCTGAAATAATCTCGTCAACATCTTCACGGTCAACATAGGTATACCAGATGGCCTCAGGATAGACCACAATCACCGGTCCCGACTCACATCGCCCCAGACATCCCGCGGTGTTCATCCTAACGCCGCCCTCTCCACTTAAACCCAGCTCTTTGATTTTAGCTTTGGCGTAGTCACGTATTTCTGCTGCGTTACATCGCCCACAACACATTTCACCAGACTCACGCAGGTTGGTACAGAAAAATACATGGTGTTTATAGTGTGACATTATTTACTCCTGCTGGAAATTTTTATAGATATTGCATGTCGTCGCCGTTGTCGGCAATATTAGCAGATGAGAGATTACAGCCCTATTGATCACCTGATGATGAACATCGATACCGCTTTACGCACAGTGGCCGGCAAACCAATTGTAACCCAACGTGCTTATCCCGCCGATAAAGTCGATGATTGCGAACTTAATGAGGAAGATCGAAAACACATTGCCAGTCTAATGCGCGTTAATCATTCTGGTGAAGTTTCAGCACAGGCCCTATATCAAGGTCAGGCCATCACTGCCAGAAATAATGAGGTACGCGAAAAGCTGGAACAGGCAGCACTGGAAGAAAATGACCACCTCGCCTGGACCGAAAGCAGGCTTCATGAATTAGGCGACCGTACCAGTTTTCTAAACCCTGTCTGGTATGCCGGATCGCTAGCAATTGGTGCCTTCGCTGGTGCTATCGGAGATAAATGGAGCCTGGGTTTTTTAGCTGAAACTGAGCATCAGGTAGTTGATCACCTGAATGAACACCTTAAAGAGTTACCCAAACAGGACCAACGTAGCCGTGCCATTCTTGAACAAATGCGTGTTGATGAAGCCAAACATGCCACTACTGCTCTTGACCACGGTGGTGCTCAGCTCCCTGCTCCGGTCAAAGGCCTGATGTCTCTGATGTCAAAAGTAATGACTAAATCCACTTATCGGATTTAGTCAAATAAACCTTCTAGGCAAACATTTCCCCCTTAACCGTTTGCCAGACAGCATCTCCCATTGATTCCTGTATCACCAACGGCAGAGCAATTGAGCCTTGAGACAAAAGCTGGTCATGGAATCCTTTCAAATCGAAACCGTCCTGCTCTTGAGCCACTTTTCGTGCCTGCAAAATCATCTCGCGACCCATCGCATAACAAAGCGGTGTCGTTGGTGAGCAGCTATACCAGTTAATTTCTGCCTCTGCCTGTTCACGACTAAAACTTAATTCTGCCACCATCAGGTCAATCGCACCTTCTGTGCTTAGTTGTCCAGTTTGCAACTTCACATCTATAATAATGCGTAAAGCACGCCATGATCGATCACGCAACATCATGAAGCGGTGCTCTTCTTTATCGAGAAAACCCTGTTCAATAGACAGCTCTTCACAATATAAAGCCCAACCCTCATACATGGAAGCCGAGGCATTCAATAGGCGTGTATAGCCCGGCTCGCTCTGGTTTTCGGTGACAAGCTGCTGGTGATGACCAGGAAAGGCTTCGTGTGCACAGGTCAGATCAATGCTGAAAACACTGTGCTCAGCCAATGCGGCCTCATCCGTAGTTGTGGTGACGTAATACAAACCATGCTGCTCAGGGTCGCTGAACTGTGGCGGCTCGTAGGCAGCAAAGGGAATCATGTGACGTAAAAATTCGGGCGTACCCAGCACTTTTAGCGATTGCTTTTTCGGCATGGTCAGCAATCCTGATTTCTGCCACCATTCATATGAATCCATCATGCGATGACGATAAGTATCCAGCAGCTGCTCTGCTTTTGGGTGCTGTTTCTGAATTTTTGCTAACAACGCCTCAACATCGTCATCCGCCTGCATGGCTTTAGTTTGCTCTAACAAAGCCTGACGGCAGTCTTTATATAATTTCTCTCCAAACGCTAACACTGCATCGGCAGAAGTTTCCATAAAGTGCTTTTCATTGAGCAATCGGTTAAATCGATGCTCGCCACAGGCAAAATCGCCCGCTGCTTTAGGCGCAATATCCACTTCCAGAAATCTTGCGAAGTCTTCCAGGGCATGTGCAGCATCTTCAAACAAAGGCTGCAAGCGTGCTGGATTTTCAAACTTATGAGTAAATAATGGGTTGCGGCCCATATCACGGATAAATGCAATACTGGAACGACATTCACTAACAGCAGCATTTAGCCAGATCAATACCACCTGCTCGGGAAATTGAGATAGCTGGGTTTTGGCACCACGCAGATACTCAGGAAACTGTTGCAAGCGACATTTAAAGGGCTTGTGCACTTCAGCAACAGGATAAATCAGCAATTGATAAATCGCATTCACCGGTACATAAGCGGACGGATCACGAAAGCGCCAGTCCCGCTCTTCAATATCATGCAACTCGATTTCAGCTGCCGCTCTGAGTATTTTAAAGTCAACTTGACTAGCCTCCGACAGTGATCCAATACTCATTTCATCGAGCGCCGATACCAGTTTCTGATTCAATGCAATCAGTGCACCAATATCATCATCAGCATAACTACGAAGCTCACTAGCATGATCATTTACACCAACTTCAACCGCTTTCTCAGGATGAAAACGAAACCACGCCTGATAATACTGTTGTTGTAACTCTTTAAATAACTGCTCTTCTGATTCCAACACTAAAACACCTTTATTCTTCAATAATTTCAAAATCGTGCGTTATTTCTACGCAACTGGCCAACATGATAGAAACAGAACAGTATTTTTCTGCCGTCATGGTAATCGCTCGCTCTACTTTCCTGGCATCCAGACCTTTACCCTTGATAACGTAGTGAGCATGTATTTTTGTAAAAACTTTGGGGATGTCTGTTGCACGTTCAGCCTCCAGCTCAACATGACAGTCCATTATATCCTGACGTGCACGTTTCAATATATGAACCACGTCGAAAGCCGTACAGCCACCCATACCCAATAACACCATTTCCATTGGACGCACACCCATATTACGCCCACCATCATCGGGTGGACCGTCCATTACTACAGAATGCCCACTGCCAGACTCACCGACAAAGGACATATTGTCTAACCATTTAACCGTTGCTTTCATTGAGTTACTCTCTAAAAATAAAACTTTAACTAATCATGTCATACACGCGTGTTTTGTGTATGATCTAGTACAAACAAAAATAATTTTATCACTCGAAGACGACAAAGATGAGCATTATCCGAGATATTCCAGTACTTAATCCATCGTTAGAAAAACTTCTCAGCCATACTCATAAAAAAACGCATCCAGCAAAGAAGGTCATTATCCACGAAGGTGATGATTCAGGAAGCCTCTACTATATCATTGAGGGCTCGGTAAGCGTACAGGCAGAGAGTGAATCAGGAGAGGAAATTATTCTTGCACACCTAAATGCCGGCGATTTTTTCGGCGAATCAGGACTATTTGACCTGAGCGATGAAGACATAAAACGTTCTGCATGGGTACACGCTCGAACCAGCTGCGTCATTGCTGAAATCAGTTATTCAGAGTTCAGAAAAATTGTTGCCGAAGATCCAACAGTGATGTTTTTACTCACCGGCCAGCTTTTCACTCGCTTAAGAAAAACCAGCCTGAAGGTACGAGACCTGATTTTTCTCGACGTTAAAGGCCGTATTGCTCACTGCCTGCTCGAACTTAGTAAAGAACCAGACGCCATGACCCATCCCGAAGGCATGCAAATAAAAAGTACTCGTCAGGATTTGGCAAAAATGGTTGGCTGCTCGCGAGAAATGGCAGGGCGTGTACTCAAGGAGCTGGAAGACGATAATCTAATCAGCGCACACGGCAAGACGATAGTAATCTTCAGGACCAGCGAAATCCAGTAGCGCCGGGACGACCAGCTTTTAAACTAGGAAAATAACTCCGCAAGCTTTTCACCGGGATCCTCAGCACGCATAAATGCCTCGCCGACCAGAAAGACATGAATATCATTATCACGCATCAGTTTCACATCTTCCTTTGTATCAATACCGCTTTCAGTCACTAGAATACGATCGTCAGGTACCATATCTAGCATCGATAAAGAAGTCTGCAGACTGGTTTCAAAAGTGTGCAAACTACGGTTGTTGATACCAATCAATTTTGCATCAGTTGCTAGAGCTCTTTTCATCTCCTGTTCATCGTGAACTTCCATCAATACGTCCATTTCCAACTCATGCGCCAGTGCCAACAGTTCTTTCATCATGACATCATCAAGCGCTGCCACAATCAACAGTATACAGTCAGCATTAATCATTCTGGCCTCATAAACCTGATAGGGCTCAATGATAAAATCTTTACGTATCACCGGTAAGCTACAAACTGATCTCGCCTGTTTAAGAAAGTTTTCGCTGCCCTGAAAAAAATCAGCATCGGTCAGAATGGAAAGGCAGGTAGCACCATTAGCTTCATAGGTTTTTGCAATTTCAGAGGGATTAAAATTTTCACGCAAAATGCCTTTACTGGGCGATGCTTTTTTAATTTCTGCAATAACCGCAGATTTATTTTCCGCCAGCCTGCTTTCAATAGCCGCAATAAAACCACGTACCGGACTGGCCTGCTCGGCATATTTTTTTAAATCTTCCAGGGCGAGCTTCTCTGAACGCTCGGCGATTTCCTCGTGTTTACGCTGAAGAATTTTTTTAAGAATATCGGGGGTATCACTCATAATTAAGTCGTAGTCTTAGCGACCAACTCCTGTAGTTTTTCTGCAGCCTTGCCTTCGGCGATGACTTGAGCTGCACGTTCAACACCTTCCGCCAATGTATTTACTAAACCGGCAACGTAAATAGATGCCCCAGCATTCAGACAAACAATATCTTTTGCAGGGCTCGATTGATTAGCGAAAACACCTTTGATGATATTTAAACTGTCTTCAGCATCCACCGCTTTGATCATAGAAAGCTCGGCGCGTTGCATACCAAAATCTTCCGGCTGAATGGTGTAGCTCCTCACTTCACCGTCTTTAAGCTCTGCAACCAATGTTGGTGAACCAATGCTGATTTCATCCAGGCCATCTTCGGCGTTAACCACCATAACATGCTCGCTGCCCAGCTGTTTCAACACTTCCGCCAGAGGCACGACCCAATCTTTGCTGAACACGCCCAGTACCTGATTGGGTGCGCCAGCAGGATTAGTCAGCGGTCCGAGCACATTAAAAATTGTACGTACTGCCATTTCTTTACGTGGGCCGATGGCGTGTTTCATGGCGCTGTGATGCATCGGTGCGAACATAAAACCAACACCAATTTCATTGACACAATGCGCTACCTGCTCTGGTGTTAATTCGAGATTAACGCCCGCCGCCTCCAGCACATCCGCACTGCCTGACTTACTGGTAATAGAGCGATTACCGTGTTTGGCAACACGGCCACCGGCAGCGGCGACGACAAAAGCACTGGCGGTAGAAATATTAAAACTACCAGATGAATCGCCACCGGTTCCGCAGGTATCCACAAGATGTTCTTTTTCAACTTCGACTTTGGTGGACAGTTCACGCATCACTGCTGCCGCTGCGGCAACTTCATCTACCGTCTCACCTTTCATGCGCAGACCAACTAAAAAGCCACCAATCTGCGCGGGTGTTGCATCACCCGTCATGATGGTTCGCATTACCGTAGTCATATCCTCGGCGGATAAACTCTGTTTTTCTGTGACTGCTTTTATTGCACTTTGCATATCCATAACAACACCTGTTACGACCTTATAATCACGGCCGCACATTCAAAAAGTTTTGTAAAAGATCATGACCGTGTTCGGTCAAAATTGATTCTGGATGAAACTGCACGCCTTCAACCGCCATTGTTTTATGGCGAACGCCCATAATCTCATCCATCTCGCCATTTTCAGTTTCAGTCCATGCAGTGACTTCTAAACAATCAGGCAAGGATTCTTTTTCGATAACAAGTGAATGATAGCGCGTTGCGGTATATGGGTTTTCCAGTCCCTTAAATACTCCCTCACTTTTATGATGAATTAATGAAGTTTTGCCGTGCATGATTTCACGTGCATGTACTATCTTGCCACCGAATACCTGGCCAATACTTTGATGCCCCAGACAGACACCCAAAATCGGCAGTTTACCGGCAAATTCCTTAATCGCCGCCATCGAGACACCGGCTTCATCCGGCGTACAAGGTCCCGGTGAAATCATAATGCGCTCAGGTGCTCGCGCTTTTATTTCATCCACCGTAATCTGGTCGTTACGGTACACTTCAACATCCGCGCCCAACTCACCCAGATATTGCACCAGGTTGTAGGTGAAGGAGTCATAATTGTCGATCATTATTAACATATCTGAATCCTACCCGATCTATTAAATTTCTTCTTGTTTAACTGGTAATTTCGCATAGGGCGAAGCCAGCGGCTCCCCGACGAACAGACCCTGGCCTGGCCAGGCGACACTTTTCCAGTAGGCTTCAATTAGACTCTCACCCTGAATATAAAAGCCAATAACCACACCGGGATGCGTAAATTTCTGAATAAAATTGCATGGTTCAACCACTGTGCCATAACTGGCTGTAGCACCCGCATCCAGCCAGCGCAACAGACTCATTTGACTTTTGCCAAAGAGAACCCCACCCGCCGAGGTCAGGTGATCAGCGATAGCTCCATCCATAAATTCATTGCTATCTATTTTTTCAACTTGCTTCATACCAGTAAAATAAAACATGACATCATCTTTATCTTCCAGCTTATTTGCGTTCACCTGCTGAATTTTTATGTATTCACTTAAAGTAATAATTGTCTGCGCATACAATTGTGCACGAGTATTACGAGCCTTATCAGTTGTACTCAAAAGATAAGCAGTACCATCAGGACTCTGCTCATCTGAACGCACCCCCCTGTCAATCATGGCAAATACCTGATCAATAGAGCTACCCCCAAGCATCATCGTGGGTCGGATTTTTAAATCATCAAACGGTGCGCGACTAGTCACATTAAAATAAGGACTGGGTGCCGTCGCTTTACACCCCATAGCGCAATATTTTTCATCATAACCTAACGCAAAAGCACTAGTAATCGACATACAGCCCACACGAAAAACATTGCTCCAGGCTAGCGCATAAAACTGCACATGCTCTGGTGTCTTTTCCTTAACTTGTATATAAAGTTTCTGGAACAAAACTTTACTTATAATATTTTGTTGAGAAGGAAATTTTATAACAATAATATTTTCATCAGGAATATTTCTTTTCTGCTGATAATAATCGGCAATACGCTGACTGTCTGGATCATTCGCATTAACAATGACCGCCAATTTTTCAGCCAATGACCATTCTGCATCAACCGCCATCGATGACACTGAGACCATAACAGTGATCAGAAATAGAGCACTACGAAGAATATTCGACTTCAACGGTTTAGCCATTTTTATTCAGTCCAGATTCGGCCAGTGTCACTGCCCGAAAAATCGCACGCGCCTTATTCATGGTTTCTGCCCATTCATTCTCAGGCACTGAGTCATAAACAATACCGGCACCCGCCTGTATCGAAAGCTGTTTATCTTTAATCACTGCGGTGCGAATCGCAATTGCAGTGTCCATATCACCATTCCAGGAAAGATAACCCACAGCGCCAGAATAAACACCGCGTTTCACCGGTTCCATTTCATCGATGATTTGCATAGCACGAATTTTGGGTGCGCCACTGACCGTGCCTGCGGGAAATGTTGCACGTAACACGTCCATGGCATTCATATTTGGTTTCAACTGGCCGGTGACGTTTGAGACTATGTGCATCACATGCGAGTAACGCTCGACGATCATTTTATCGGTGAGCTCGACGCTGCCGGTTTTGCTAACGCGGCCAGCATCGTTACGGCCGAGGTCGATCAGCATCAAATGTTCAGCCAGTTCTTTCGGATCTGCTAACAACTCTGCTTCCAGAGCCTTGTCGTGGGCTTCATCTTTACCGCGAGGACGTGTGCCGGCGATAGGACGCACGGTAACTTCACCATCTTCCAGACGAACCAGAATTTCCGGCGATGAGCCGACCACCTGATGATCACCCAAATCCAGATAATACATATAAGGTGAAGGGTTCAAACTACGCAAAGCACGATACAACTCTAACGGACGTGCGTTAAAGGGAATGGTCAGACGCTGCGATAACACTACCTGCATGATGTCACCATCTACAATATATTGTTTAGCTTTGGCGACGGCGGATTTATAACCTTCTTCTGTAAAGCCCGAAATAAAATCTGCCTCATTGACCTGACGTGATTCGTGCGCGGGCGCTTCGGGTACAGGTAAACGCAGACCCTCTGCCAGTTCCTGCAAACGTTTTTCACCATTCGATAAAGCATCGTCCTGCTGCGGATCAATGTGAACAATAATGTATAGCTTGCCCGCGAGATTATCGAACACCACCACTTCTTCCGACACCATCAATAAAATATCCGGCGTACCCAGCGGGTCGATTTTATCTTCGTGATCTAAACGCGGTTCTATATAACGAATAGTTTCGTAACCAAAGTAACCCACCAATCCACCAGTGAAACGCGGTAAATCATCAAACTCGCTATCGTCTCGTGCATACTGTTTCTGAAATTCAGTAATCCATTGCAGTGGGTCAGCAACATGCTCATCAAAAATCACAACACCATCTTCTTCAACGCTGATTTGTCGATTATTGACTTTGACTATTTTTCGGCAAGGCAGGCCGATGATGGAATAACGCCCCCATTTCTCACCACCCTGCACCGATTCGAATAAATACGAATAAGGGGTATTAGCGAGTTTAAGGTATGTACTTAAAGGAGTATCAAGATCAGCCAGCACTTCGCGCACCAGTGGTACACGAGAACAGGCTTTTTGTTTCAGTTTTTCAAATCTTAATTTGTTGGCGTTTTCAGAGGACATAATATTTCCCGGAACAAGTTACAAGCATTTAGACACAGTCATACAGCACAGACGAGCTTTACCATCGCCAGTGACAACTGATCCTCAATACTTGTTGTTCGGAAAATATTTGCATAGTCAGATAATAGAACAAGTTTGCGCTAAGCACTATAGCCAGCGGCTACCAATCAATAATATTTTTAATCTCAGCCATGGAATCAACGACTGCATCAGGATTGTAATCACGAATATCTTCGCCGTGATTGTAACCGTAAGACATACAGATAATATCAAAACCCGCCGCACGCGCCGCTTTCACATCGCTCATCGAATCACCCAGCATCAAAGATTGCTCAGGCGTGGCACCCAGCTTTTCAGCACCATGCAACAATGGCAATGGATCAGGCTTCTTCTTGGCCAACGTGTCGCCACAGATGATAATTTCAAAATCATCTTTAATGCCCAGCTTTTCCAAAATGGGCAAAGTAAACTGCGCGTTTTTGTTGGTCACACAGCCAATTTTCACATCCTGCGTTTTCAGAAAATCGAGTGCCTCGCGTACGCCGTCATAAAGACAGCTACGCTCACACACGTTTTTGTCGTACAGGTCGAGAAAAATCGGATAAGCTTTTTCGAATAGCGCATCGTCCGGCTCGCCATCAAGCTGACCAATCAAAGCACGGCGCGTTAAACGCTCAACGCCATTGCCGACCCAGTTACGCACCTTGTCTTCACCATAAACAGGCATATCGAGTTGCTTCATCATTTCGTCAACACAATACGCCAGATCAGGCACGCTATCGACTAGCGTGCCGTCAACGTCGATCAAGACCATTGCTGGTTTTTTAATTGCCATGATTATTCTCTGAGACCTTAAGCTTTAGCTAACTCAGCGCGCATCGCAGCAACAACCGTGTCGTAATCGTTGGCATCGTTTTCACCAACAGCGCCGAAGATAGCAGAACCTGCAACGAACATATCTGCACCAGCTTCTGCAATTTCGCGAATGTTATCCACTTTCACACCACCGTCGATTTCAAGGCGAATATCAAAACCAGACTCATCAATCATTTTGCGAGCTTCACGTAATTTATTGAGTGTTTCAGGAATGAATGACTGACCACCAAAACCAGGATTAACTGACATCAATAAGATCACATCTACTTTATCCATAACGTGTTTCAGGATATTTAAAGGTGTCGCTGGGTTGAATACCAAACCTGATTTACAGCCCAGCTCACGAATCATTTGCAGGGTGCGATCAACATGCTCAGAAGCTTCTGGATGGAAAGTAATGTAAGAAGCACCAGCTTCTGCAAAATCAGGGATGATGCGATCAACCGGCTTCACCATCAAATGCACATCTATTTCAGCAGTAACACCGTGCTTGCGCAGCGCATCACAAACCAATGGTCCAATTGTCAGGTTAGGTACGTAATGGTTATCCATTACGTCAAAATGCACAATATCTGCGCCCGATTTAAGGACGTTATCAACTTCCTCACCCAGACGAGCAAAGTCAGCAGATAGTATGGATGGAGCGATCTTAAAATCAGACATGGTAATTCCTCACAAAATTTAAGCTCTTATATAGCTGAGCATCAGAAAGCCGGGCATTTTACATGATTGCTAGATAGCTTGCACTTCAAGGAACTTGCATCATACAAAAAGCTCTATAAGATGCTGGAAAATCATTTTGGAGATTTATTCATGTCCGTTAGCATTGCCCTGCACTTACTGTCTGCCATCCTCTGGGTGGGCGGCATGATGTTTGCCCATATGATGTTGCGTCCTGCAGCGGTTAGAGTTCTTGAGCCACCACTACGACTGAAACTCTGGGTGCAGGTTTTCAAAAACTTCTTTCTCTGGGTATGGATCGCCATTATTACCATACTGGCCAGTGGCTATTGGATGGTATTCGGTGTTTTTAATGGTTTCGGCAATGTCGGCATCCACATTCACCTCATGCACGGAATGGGAATCGTAATGGTACTAATTTTCATGTACGTATTTTTTATACCTTACCGGAAACTAAGACATGCCGTTATTGTTGAAAATTTTCAGGAAGGCGGTGCTAAACTGGCTCAAATCAGGCAATTAGTCGGTATTAACATATTGATTGGATTAGGAATATCAATTATTGCCAGTGCTGGACGATACTTATAAGGCAAACAGATACCAACTAGGCACTCTAGGCACTAGTCTGTATTTGGGGTAGAATCCCGAGCCATAATTTTTAAGCATTTAGCAATTAATTATTACAACCGGTCTTACCGGCAACAAACAACTCTTTCGGAGAGATTTTATGAAACGTCAAATTTTGACTGTATTATCCGCTGCAGCATTAGTTGCAGTATCAAACATGGCTTCTGCTGCCGACATAGCTGCCGGTAAAGCGAAAACTGCAATGTGTGCAGGTTGTCACGGTGCTAAAGGCATCAGCATGGCTCCAATGAATCCTAACCTGGCTGGCCAAAAAGATGCTTATCTGGCTGCACAGCTGAAAGCATTCCGTGCCGGTACACGCGTAAACGCAACGATGAACCCTATGGCTAAAGCTTTGAGCGATGCAGATATCGCTAACATCGCTGCTTACTATGCAAGCCTGAAATAAGTTATCACTGACTTGTTGAAAAGAAGCCCTGATTGCAGTTTTTGCATCGGGGCTTTTTTACGCCCGACGTTTATAGCCTGCCTCGCGATAGCAACAACCGTATCGGCGGCACAACCTTTTCTAACGCAAGATCAAAATCCCTTTTCTCTAATACAGGGACAGCCTCAAGCTGTAGCCGCCCAATTACCTGAAGCGGACACATCGCTATTATCACTAACTATCGATGTCACCAATACATTAAATGACGAAACAAATAACAATGAATCCCTATTCATTGATTTTGAATCTTACAACCTGAGGCTCGCCTGGCTTTATGGGATCACTGAAGACTGGGCGCTAAAAATAGACCTGCCACTGATTTATTATGGAGAAGGTTTTCTCGACAACACCATCGATAGCTGGCACGAGTTTTTTCATTTACCCCGCGCAAATCGACCCAATGTCACCGATAACCAATTCCAAATTTTGTATGATAAAAATGGTCAGACCCTGATCAATCTCAATACAGCCAATAGTGGTCTCGGTGATATTCAAATAGCACTCGGCAAAAATATTGTTAAGAAACATGATTCAACACTCAGTTTCTGGGTGTCTGCCGACCTGCCAACGGGCGACCCAAACTACCTACGTGGTAACGATCACAGCGACCTGTCACTCTGGCTCGCGAGTGATTATCACTTCAATCCTGAATGGAGTATCGATACCAATGCGGGTGTTTTATTCCCCGGGGGGAATCAGATTTCCGGCATAGCTGTCGAGGACAAAGTGCTCTTCACTTATGTGGGCATTCAATGGCAGGCCCATGAAATTTTTAATCTAAGAATGCAGATCAATGCACACAGTCAATTTTATTCGGACAGTCAATTATCGCTACTAGGCCCAGCCTATAACATGGTTTTAGGTAGCCAAATCCACGTTAGTGAATGCTCAGAAATTGATCTTGCTTTCAGCGAAGATATTCAAGTGGGTGCAACACCCGATATCAGCTTTTTATTGAGCTGGAAAAGTCATTTAGACTGCCAATAAGCCTCTATTGAACCCGTTCAAGAGCTTGCAGTAACACCTCAGTACCAGCATCCGTTTTATTATCATTCTCACTTAAAAATCTACGCCAGGCTCTGGCGCCACGACAACCTAAAAACAGTCCATGCAAATGCCGTGTCATCGAATGCAAAGGTGTACCCTCGGTCAGCTCCTGTTCGATATAAGGCAGTAGCGCATGAATAACTTCCTGCCTTGAACGCGGCGACTCATTACTGCCATAAAATTGCGCATCGAACTGTGATAACAGATAGGGGTTATGGTAAGCCTCACGACCCAACATCACCGCATCCACATGCTGAAGATGTTGCTGCATCGATTCCAATGTTTTAATGCCGCCATTAATCGTCACCCTCAACGAGGGTCGCGCCTGCTTGAGCCGATATACCACATCATATTTTAGCGGCGGAATATCACGATTTTCTTTTGGGCTTAATCCCTGTAACCAGGCTTTTCTAGCATGAACGATAAAATGCTCACAACCCGCTTCAGCCACTATCGCGACAAATTCATCCAGCGCCGATTCATCATCCATGTCATCGATACCGATTCGGCATTTAACTGTGATGGGAATCTTCACTTTATTGCGCATAGCCGCCACACACTCGGCGACCAGTTCCGGCTCGGCCATGAGGCCAGCACCAAATTTCCCCCGTTTTACCCGATCGCTTGGGCATCCAACATTTAAATTAACTTCATCGTAACCGGTGTCTTCCGCCATCAAAGCACATTCAGCCAAATCGTCGGGCTGACTACCACCTAATTGCAAAACGATGGGATGTTCTTCGGGGTGATAACGCAAAAAACCATCACGGTCACCGTGCAACAGTGCACCCGTAGTCACCATTTCGGTATACAACAGAGTCTGTTTAGAAATTAAACGAAGGAAGTAACGCGCGTGACGGTCAGTCCAGGCCATCATCGGCGCAATAGAAACAGTGCCTGAATACATGGCGTTATTATATCAGGTAATTTTCATATTCAATGGCGCAGTCAGTTCAAAAGATAACAGCTACTCAGGCAGCAACCTCTGACCCTGGCTCAGCATATTGCTGTTTGATGTCAACCATAGAATCAAGAATTGCGAGAAAGTGCTCAACCAAAGCTGGGTCAAAATGCTGACCACTTTCTTTTTTAATCAATGAAACAGAATCTTCCACCGACCATGCCTTTTTATAGGGACGCTCTGATGTCAAAGCATCAAACACATCCGCCAACGCAGTAATACGACCAACCAGAGGAATATTCTCACCTTTTAAACCATTGGGATAACCACTGCCATTCCATTTTTCATGATGAGTCAGTGCAATCTCACTGGCCATATTCAACAAAGGTGTATCATCCCCAGCAAGAATATCCGCACCAATTTGAGCATGGGTTTTCATGACCTCCCATTCATCCGGCTCCAGCTTGCCAGGTTTAAGCAACACAGCATCAGGAATACCAATCTTACCAATATCATGCATCGGAGCAGCGTTCAGCAACAGATCACATTCTTCATCACTCATACCCGCAGCCTTCGCTATCAAAGCGGCCATTTTACTCATGCGAATAATATGTAAACCCGTTTCATTATCCCTGTACTCAGCAGCACGTCCTAATCGTCGAACCACCTGAAGGCGGCTTTCATGCAGTAGTTGATGCGCTATTTCTAGTTCTTGAGTACGTTTCTGCACGCGCTCATCCAGAATCACATTCTGTTGGCTCATGTATTTATTTGCGCGGTGCACTTCAAGCAGGTTTATAACTCGTGAAACTAGCTCATCAGCATCGAAAGGTTTGGTCACATAATCACGCGCACCAGCATCCAGCGCACGCTGACGAAAGTCCTGAGCATGCTGAGCGGTAAGTACAAGAATAGGTGGCAGATCTTCTAAGATCTCCGATTGAAGTTGCTCCATCACCTGATAACCATCCATATGCGGCATATTAATATCCAGCAAAATCAAATCCACATCATTATTCTGCACCAAACCTAACACCTGACGTGGATCCTGTGTACTCAAGACATGTTCGAAACCTTTTGCCGACAACATTCTTCCCAGCAACTTAACATTGGGCAATTCATCATCGACAGCCAGAATACAGGCAGATTTCAAGTCATCACTTATTTTGTCACTCATTACAGGCACTCACTCTTGATTATCACTTTATATTTTGCTACAGCATTCAACCTTACATCATTACAAACAATCTCTTCGCACATTAATACACTATTTTGCCAAAGCCAAATCCAGCCAAAAAGTGCTGCCTTTACCAGCGGCACTATCAACCCCAATACGACCATTCATCAACTCTACTAACTGCTTAGTAATAACTAAACCAATGCCCGTACCATCAATATCTTCATTTTTCTGCAATCGTTCAAAAGCAACAAATAATTTATCCATATCTTCATCTGCCAAACCCCTACCCGTATCAGTCACGGCAATACGCAAAGTCTCACTATCTTTTTTTTCACAGCTCACGCTAACAATACCCTGGTCACAATTGTACTTCACCGCATTAGACAGTATATTCAACATCACCTGTTTAAGACGTAAAAAATCTGCTTGCACTACATAATTATGCTCACTCACCTGATCAAGTATCTTTATTTCTTTTTGAGTTGCCGCAGTGCCAATTAATTTCAAACAAGGACCAATAACATCTTTTAATTCCACCGACCCCATCGATATTTGCAATCTACCAGACTCAATAGCGGAAAGGTCAAGCACTTCGTTAATAAGATACAACAAATGTTCACCTGCCACTGAAATCTCATTAACATTATCTTTTTGCTCCTCACTCAACGGCTGAATAGTATCCATTAGCATTAATTGGCTAAACCCGATAATAGCATTCATTGGCGTGCGCAGCTCATGGCTCATGCGCGATAAAAACTCTGACTTTGCACGATTCGCTTTTTCTGATTCATACTTGGACAGCTCTAAATCTTGATAAGCCTGATTCAATATTTTATTTTTCTTCGCTGACTCCATGCGCAATACAATGTTATCTAACGTATTACTGTATATGTTTTTTGAGGTAGCTATCAAACCCAAAACAAACAAGATGAGCATGCCCCCCATAGTATTCACAATAAATACATCACTCTGCAGTAGCTGAATTATTAAGGGCAATAGCGTGATAACAAGAAAGCTAATGATAGGCCCGCGCAAAAAGGATAAGCTCGACACTGCGCCAGCACTCATACCTGCTAGTACAAAAGCCAAAAAGGCCTGATGCACAATATCATCCGAGAAAAGCCAAATTCCAGTTGCACCCCAGCCTAGTGCCGACGCAAGCACACCGGCAAGAAAAAATCGCCAATATCTTTCTGAATCTACAAAATCAATCTGGTATTTTTTATAAGTAACATACAGCAGGCCCCTTAGTATTATTATAAAAATAACAGCAAAAAACCAGATTAATAAAATGACATGATCAATAACATCCCACTGCACTACAGCTAAAAGAGAGGCATTGATAAAGCTCACCATCAAGGCCACTGGCATTGCCGTATATAACAAACGAATCTGCTCGGCACGAATTTCATGTTGCTGATCATTACTAACTTGTTGCAAACTTTCATTCATAGCTGATACTCAGTTTTTCACTATTGATAACAACATTTCATCCACTACAGACAACAGCCTCACCACATCAATTGGCTTGGTTACATATTCATTAAAACCTGCGGCCATACTCTTTTCTATATCTCTTGGCATTGCATTAGCGCTAACGGCTACCACCGGTGTTCCACTGGTAGCCTCATTGTCACGTAGACGTTTCAATACTTCAAAGCCATCAATTCCGGGTAAGTTAATATCCAGCAGAATAAGGTCAGGACAATGTTTTGTTGCTAATTCAAGCCCTAACATAGGTTCTTCAGCACCCAACAATTTTATATTCGGCCTTCGAGTCAACAACTGCATAACTAAACGCAAGTTGGCAGGATTATCTTCTATATACAACAACGTGTATTCGCATTGATTCTCCTCCGTCTCAGGTATGTTCTCATCATCTGGCATTTGTTTTTTGGCCTTATGATCCAGGCTCTCATTATTTCGGGGTAGCTCAACCCAGAAAACACTACCCTCACCAGGCTGACTTTCTACACCAATACTACCACCCATCATTTCTACTAAACTTTTGGTAATCACCAAACCAATACCCGTACCTTCCACTTCTGAATGCTCGGCATCCAAACGACTAAATGCCGTAAATAATTGAGCTTGTTTTTCCTCAGAAATACCCGCTCCTGTATCTTGAACACCGATCCGAATATAACCCTCATCAGACTCAGCGCACGAGATAATAATCTGGCCATTTTCTTTGTTATACTTGACTGCGTTACTTAATAAATTAAATAGCACTTGCTTTAAACGTGTTCGGTCAGCTCGAATTTCCATATTTTTTTCATCAATATCCTTCAATGACAATTTTTGCCCTTTAGATACAAGTATTATTTCTATTCCACGTTTATCAGCTAATGGCTTGATCATACTAAGACATTCATCAATAACTTTACTGACGAGTACAGCTTCCATATAAAGATCAATACGGCCTGCTTCAATTTTTGATAAATCAAGAATGTCATTAATTAGTGATAATAAGTGGTTGCCTGCGCTGACAATCTCACCAATATTGTCTAGCTGAATTTCATTCAAAATTTCCTCATCCATCTGCAACAATTGTGCAAAGCCAATGATGGCGTTCATCGGTGTACGCAGTTCATGACTCATACTGGAAAGGAATTGTGACTTGGCACGATTAGCCTCTTCCGCTTCTTTCATGGCATCAACCAACGCTCTTATTGAGCGTTTCTGTTCGATGGCAATTGCCGCAAATTTAATCAGCTCGGAAACCAGCTCTAAACTATCTGCATCTGGTGACTTTATTTCTCTGTAATACATATCACAGGTACCTAGCACATCACCATTGGACGCAAGAATAGGTAATGACCAACAGGCACCCAGACCCGCTTTACTTGTTAGTTTTCTATAATCCACCCAGTTAGGGTGAGTGCTTAAATCCTCTGCGATGAGAGCTTGACCTTTGTATGCTGCTTCACAACACAATCCTGTTGTGAGTCCAATTTCTATACCATCAAGTGCTTTGGTATAAAAGTCAGGTAAATGTGGTGCTGCACCTACATGCAAATGATCGCCTGACTCATCCAGCAACATTATTGCTCCGATGACTCTCGGCAAAACCTTCTCCGCATACAGGACGATTGTTAACAAAATATCTTCCAGCGGCTTTTCTTTGGTGATTAGCTCAAGAATCTGGTTATAGCCTTTTTGCAGCTGCTCGCTCCAGATTCGGTCTGAAATATCCTGAACCGTACCCTGTAAGGCAACACCATCACCAGCCTCATTTTTTACAACTTCAGCCTCTTCATGCACCCAGCGTATCTGACCATCCGGCAATATTATCCTGTGGTCGACGCTGTGCTTTTCTCCTTTCTCGACAGCTGCCCTTATCGATTGTTTGACGTTTGCAATATCATCGGGGTGTACGGCTGCCATAAAGCGTTTGTAATCCGGCTCAAACTCCCTGGGCTGATAACCAAAAATCTGATAAATCTCGTCAGACCAGTACACCTGTTCGCTGCTTATATCCCGTGACCAGTTACCGATTTTTCCGATCTGCTGCGCCAGTTTCAAGCGTTGCTCGCTTTCTTTAAGGGCCAACTCTGTTGTTTTACGCAGTGTAATATCCTGCACCACACCCAGCATGTGCGCTGGCTCGCCATATTCATCACGCACCACATCGCCACTTTCCTGTACATAACGCACCGTACCGTCCGGCCAGACAACGCGATGTTCTATATCGTATTTGGCCCCGTGTGATACGCAATTATTGACCGCATCAATGACGGATTGTCTGTCATCGGGATGCACTGAATTAAGGAAATTCTCGTAGCTATGCTCAACCACGCCTTGCTCATAACCAAACAGGGGCGCGATGCGCTCAGACCAGTATAAAGTACCGTTTTTTATATTCCAGTCCCAGGTACCGATATTAGCAAAGGCCTGACTGCGATTAAGCCGGTCCTCATTAATGCGCATCTGCGTTACATCGGTACGCACTGCTGCATACTGGTAAGGTTTTCCGCGCTCATTCAGGAATGGAACTATCGTCGATTCCACCCAGTATTCGCTGTCGCTCTTGCTGCGGTTACCTATGCAACCATGCCAGATTTCCCCTCGGCTGATTGTTCGCCACATGTCTTTAAAAAAAACGGCGGGATGGATATTTGACTTGAGCATGCGATGATTCTGCCCCAGCAGCTCTTCGCGGGAGTACTCACTGATCTCACAAAACTTGTCATTAACGTAGGTGATTAGACCTTTTACATCGGTGATACTGACGATGGCATGCTGATTGAGCGTAATGTTTACATACTCACTTTCACGCAAAGTCTCTTGCAAGTTTTTTTGCATGGCAGAAGCGTAACGTGAGCGCTTTGCCCTGGCGGTAACTGCCTTAATCAGGTGTTCAGGCTGAACTGCTTTATTGATGAAATCATCACCACCCAGATTCAAAGCCAGCAACTGTCGATCTATATTTTGCTCTGTAGATAAAAATACGATAGGTATTTGTGACCAACCATCATCCTGACGAATAACCTGAGCCAGTTCCAGCCCGGAACAGCCATGCATATAAACATCCAGCAGGATTAAATCAGGTTTAAAACTGTCCAGTTTATCAAGACACTCTAATGGATTATGGAGCGATTCAACCAGCATGTTGGCCTCTTGCAATACCGTTGCAAAATAGCTCAGCATGACATCCTCATCATCAATGAGTAGAATTCTGTAGGGGTCATCAGACCGCTGAAAAAACAAACCATCCAGGGTCTGAACCAGCTTTCCCATATCCAGTGGTTTGGTGAGATAGCGCATGGCTCCCGCACGAGTGGCCGCCAGTCGTGCTGAAATATCTGTACGCTTAGAGATAAAAATAACCGGACAATCATAGAGCTCTGATTGCAGCGTCTCAATAGCCGTGACGCCATCCATACTGTCGCCATCAAACATCATGTCCATCAATACAACATCGGGATCTCGTTTGGCACAGGCAAGCGTAAAATCCATGGGGTTTGAAAAGTGCAACACACTATAACCGGCATTTTCAAGACCATTTGAAATGCTTTCTGCAACCAGAACGTCATCTTCGACCAGATACACCAGCGTTCCGTCCTGGTTATCTGTACGTTCATTCAATACGTGGGGAACAAAGGGAATTGCCGTTGGGCACCATGATTTGGCAGCCTGCACCATTTGCTCAAACAGGGCGTCGACTGTTTGTCGTAACTCTGGATCAACGCCGGAATTTTCACCTGCTTTTTCTTTAAGCAGTCTTTCGATATCTGCAGAAATAGCACTCACAGCGATGGCACCGAAAGTACCACTAGCACCCGTCAAACCATGGATTTTGATATACAGGTCGGTAATATCAGCTCTAATCTCAGAGCTGGCTATCTCGTCCTGACATAACTTAATCCAGCGCTGCCTGATTTCAGCAATGACTTCTGGAAGCTGCTGATGATACTCCGCCTGCAACTCTGCCAGTTTGTCGGTGACGCTGGATACATCTGAATCTAACATTGTCCACTCTCTTTGATTATTGACGACCAAGGGTCAGATCCATGTCTCACGTGACATAATACTATCATGCTCAATGGCTTATCTTCATCAAGCTTGCTCTAAATAAATTAGGCATAACTTCGTCTTACTGATAAAAAACAGGCAAATGATGATACTGATTTTATTAACTTAAACCGTTATAGTTATGCGCCAACCATATAGCCAGACGGACACACATGTATAACGCGTATTTCAATTTCAAAGAGGCGCCTTTTTCGATTGCCCCTGATCCACGCTATCTATATATGACGGAACAGCATCGCGAAGCGCTTGCGCATCTGGTTTATGGTCTCAACAGCGAGGGCGGCTGTATTTTGCTGACCGGTGAAGTTGGCACGGGTAAAACCACCGTTTGCCGTTGCCTGCTTGAACAAATACCCGAGCACACTCATATTGCACTGCTGGTCAATCCCAAGGTCACGGCTAATGAGTTACTGGAAAGTATCTGTGATGAACTCCATATCGAATACCCCCCTGGAAACAATACGATTAAAACCTACATTGATCGGATTAATGATTTTCTGATCGCAGCCAATGCTCGCAATGAAAAAACGGTGCTCATCATTGATGAAGCACAAAATCTGGATAATACTGTACTGGAGCAATTGCGGCTTTTAACCAATCTGGAAACGAATCAGCGAAAGTTATTACAAATCATCATTCTCGGACAACCCGAGTTACTCGACATTCTTGCAAGACAGGACATGCGACAGCTGGCTCAACGTATTACCGCTCGCTTCCACCTCAATGCGCTCTCTCGCAGTGACGTTAAAGCTTATATTAATCATCGTCTGGCCATAGCCGGACAAAATGCCCAGCTCTTTCCCGAGCCGACTATTTTACAACTTTATCGCCTGAGCAAAGGCATACCGCGCTTACTCAATGTGCTTTGTGACCGATCGCTGCTTGGCACCTATGTGCAAAACAAAACCATCGTTGATACAAAAACATTATCAACCGCCGCCAATGAAGTCTTCGGTGAACTTAAACATGTCCAAAATAAATCAAAACTTGGTAAAGCTCTTCGCATTACTACTATCGCCACTGTCACAGCCATTACCATTATTCTGATCATTATTCTGCTCAACAATAGGCCTATAGAAACACCTGGCGATGCCGTCACAAGTATACAAAACGACGTAACCGATGAAGTAACTACGGAAGAACTCATTGCCACCGAACAAGCAGGTAAAGAACCCGCAGAGATTCAAAATTTCGTTGATCCTGTTAAGGACTACATTCTCTCATCTGCAGATCAAAACAAAGAAGTCGCTTTTAGCAGCCTACTGATGCGCTGGCAGCCAAATTACAACAGCAAAACAAACAAAAGCATATGCAACGATTCAGCACACGGTTTGAGCTGTTTCAATCACCGCGGCAACCTCAACAGCTTACGCAAACTAAATCGCCCCGTTGTGCTTAAACTCTATAATGATGATGGCAAAGCGGCCTACATGGTGCTCGATTATTTAAATAAAAATAAAGCCATACTGAACACTGGTCAGGATAGCCTTGAAATTGACACCGCCTTGCTAGAAAAATACTGGTACGGCGAGTTCTCTTTATTATGGCAACCGCCGCCTTTTTACCAACAGGCAATTTTGCCTGGTAGTAACGGCGACATAGTTCAATGGCTGGGGCAACAGCTCACCCGTTTGTATGGCTATGGTAAAACCCCAACTATTTACGATACTTATTCAAAAGATTTAATTACACAACTGAAACGTTTCCAACAAAGCAAAGGCCTAATTGCTGATGGCATTGCCGGACCTCTGACCCTGATTCATCTTAATACTGCAATTGGTACGCAAGCACCTACACTTTCCGTAACCGCAGAGGATAAAAGATAATGTCTTATATTCTAGATGCGCTAAAAAAATCGGAGCAGGACCGTGGTAACGGCTCAATACCCAATGTACAAACCATTCATTCATCTGCCCTGAATTACCATCAGGAAAAACGTCCCCTATGGCCCTGGGTTCTCATTGCTGTACTTGTAATTAATGTTTTTATATTAATTTATTTTTTAAACCAAGAAAAAAACATGAGCAATGTTGAGCCTGCACCTGAATCAAAAACAAACAATGTTGCACCCTATCAAGATAGCAACCCCATTGAAAAAAATCCGCCACCGGCTTCTATCGGTACAATCGCACCCGTAAACCAGCAACATAACTCAGCACCAGCTTCGATAACTGACAATAATATAAATACAATAAAACCAACACCACAAACAAATCACAAAATCGTTGTTGATATCGACGAATTGCCTGCCAATATTCGGCAACAAATACCCAACATGGTTTTTTCCGCCCACGTTTATTCCAGTTCGCCAATACAGCGAAGTCTGGTCATCAATGATAGATTTATGGAAGAAGGTAGCGCTGTTGGTCAAGATTTAATCCTTGTTGAAATTACTCGTAGCGGTGCCATTTTTGATTTTCATAATTATCGCTTCAGGGCCAGTATTTTATCCGGCTGGAGTACACAATAAATTTAAAACTCACAAGCGGCAGTTAATGTCATAGCCTCGCCGGTTGCCGGATGAAAAAAAGAAATCGTCTCTGCATGCAATAACATTCTTTTTTCCTGCTTTTCTACTTCATCACCGTATAAAGTATCACCAACAATAATATGTCCGATAGCCATACAGTGAATCCTAAGCTGATGCGTGCGCCCGGTAATTGGCTTCAACAATAAACGCGAGTGATCACCATCAACGCTGATCACTCGCCACTCGGTAATTGAGGCTTTACCCTGCTGATAATCAATAATCTGTCGTGGCCGATCATCAGGATCACCTCTCATTGGTATATCAATCAGCCCCTGCTGCTCACTAAGGACACCTCGCACTTCTGCAACATATTGTTTATTTATTTTTCTGTCGTGAAATTGTCGACTCAACTCACGTTGCATTTTAATACCCACTGCTAACAGCATAATGCCGGAGGTAAGACAATCGAGTCGATGCACTACCTTTACCTCCGGATTTATTGACTGCATGCGCATGGCGACTGAGTCCTGATTCAGGTCTCCAATACCGGGCACCGATAATAGACCACCTGGTTTATTAACCGCGATGAGATGTTCGTCCTGATAAATAATTTCTAGTGGCATAAATACTCAGGCATGAAAGCAATTACTGAGGCAAACGAATAAATTTTGAAGCCTCATTCAGCACAAACTCCTTGAAAGCCACTGCCACGGGCGACAATCGTTTACCCTTGCGCTGCAAAATATACCAATATCGCAAAATGGGGAAATCCTCAACATCCAGTATCGCCAGTCTTTTAGTTTCTAATTCCAGCTCTAACGTATGCACCGAAACGATACCCAGCCCCAGACCCGCTTCAACCGCCTGCTTGATCGCCTCATTACTGGTCATTTCGATACCCATATTAAAAGCTACGCCATGCTGGTCAAAAAAACGTTTGATCGCACTACGCGTACCAGATCCGGTCTCTCGAACCACGAAGCTCTCTTTGGCAAAATGCGCCAGAGGAATCTTTTCACGCCCAGCCAGGGCATGATCAGAAGGAGCAATCATCACCAGTGGGTTTTCCATAAAAGCATCGGCATCGACCTCCATACCTTTTGGAGGCTTGCCCATAATCACCAGATCACGCTCATTATGATCAAGCTGACGGCGCAGGGTCTCACGATTGGTGACATCAACGCTGATGGTGATACCTTCATGCAGTTTTGAAAATGCCGCCAGCAAGCGTGTTGCAAAATGGCTGGCGGTAGTCGCCACTGAGATCGATAACTCCCCTTGACCCAGCCCCTTAAGCGCCTGAAAAACCTTGTCCGCCTCATCCAGTAAATCGACGATATTACGTCCATAGGCGTGCATCTCACGCCCGGCATCGGTCATGAACATTTGTTTGCCCAGCTGCTCGAATAATGGCAGACCAATATTCTCTTCTAACTGGCGTATTTGCATTGAAACCGCTGGCTGACTCAGGTGTAGCTCTTCCGCGGCACGCGTGTAGTTGAGGTGCCGAACCACCGCATTGAACACCTCAATTTGTCGTAATGTAATATGCATGCTTCCCATATTACCATAAGGCCTACCTTATGATAACAATCAAAAAGTCTGAGTGTCATTTATGAAACATCGGCGATATAGTAGCGACCCAGTTAGGGGCACCGCTCATTCTGGTGCTCAAATGAATTTTTTAAATAATGCTTAAATAGAGGAATTAACATGGCTTTATTAGATCAAACAGGTCGTTATTCAGACCTAAGCTTGAACGAAGATACATTGCTTGCCGATGGCAAACACATTCTTGTTGCTTACACAATGGAACCTGCTGAAGGTTACGGTTACCTTGAAGCAGCAGCTCATTTCGCTGCTGAATCATCAACAGGTACTAACGTTGAAGTTTCTACTACTGACGACTTCACTAAAGGTGTTGACGCATTAGTTTACTTCATCGATGAAGCTAAAGGCATCATGAAGATTGCTTACCCGAACGACCTGTTCGACCGTAACGTAATCGACGGTCGCGCTATGATCGTTTCTTTCCTTACACTTGCTATTGGTAACAACCAGGGCATGGGTGACATCAAGAACGCTCAGATGTATGACTTCTTCATTCCACCTAAGATGCTGAACCTGTTCGACGGTCCTTCAATGGATATCACTGACTTGTGGAATGCCTTAGGTCGCCCACGTGAAAACGGCGGTTACATTGCTGGTACTATCATCAAGCCTAAACTTGGTTTACGTCCTGAGCCATTCGCAGCTGCTGCCTACTCTTTCTGGTTAGGTGGTGACTTCATTAAGAATGACGAGCCTCAAGGTAACCAGGTTTTCTGTCCAATGAAAAAAGTTCTTCCTCTTGTACATGACGCTATGAAGCGTGCACAGGACGAAACTGGCGAAGCTAAAATCTTCTCTATGAACATCACTGCAGACGATCACCACGAAATGTGTGCTCGTGCTGACTACGGTCTTGAGTTATTCGGTGAAGATGCGCCTCGCTTGGCCTTCCTGGTTGACGGTTATGTTGGTGGCCCAGGTATGGTTACCACTGCACGTCGCAACTACCCTGGTCAGTACTTACACTACCATCGCGCAGGTCACGGTGCTGTGACTTCACCTTCTTCTAAGCGTGGTTACACTGCTTATGTTCTAGCTAAAATGTCTCGTCTGATGGGTGCTTCTGGTATCCACGTGGGCACAATGGGCTACGGCAAAATGGAAGGCGGTCAGGAAGATAAAATCATCGCTTACATGATCGAGCGTGATGAGTGTCAGGGACCTGAGTACTTCCAGAAATGGAACGGCATGAAACCAACGACACCAATTATTTCTGGTGGTATGAATGCGCTACGTCTTCCTGGCTTCTTCGAGAATCTGGGTCACGGTAACGTAATCAACACTTCTGGTGGTGGTTCATACGGTCACATCGATTCTCCTGCTGCTGGTGCGATTTCTTTACACCAGGCATATGATTGCTGGAAACAGGGTGCTGATCCAATCGAATACGCGAAAGAGCATAAAGAATTTGCTCGTGCATTCGAGTCGTTTGAGCATGATGCTGATGCATTGTTCCCAGGCTGGAGAGACAAACTGGGCGTTCACAAATAAGTCGAACGTACAGCTGATAAAAAAGCCCCGCAATGCGGGGCTTTTTTTTGGGTTGCAGAATTAGGCCAACAGAGCAACGACGGCTAACGACTGCAGTTTCAACCGGTAACAGACACCTCAACATAAATCATCCATATTTTATCTTCGCCCTCTGCAGTAAAAAAATCTTTTACTAAAGCACTCACCCTCTCTACTCAGAAGCCATAAGTATTATCTTATGATAGCCAAAAGAAATATTGAATTCCCTTATAGAATAGACTCAGTATACTAGCGGCAACTTATATGGCCGCCCTCGTTATCAGGCCACACTGAATTGTCATCGGAGCAGAGAAAAAAATGAGTGATCAAAACATCGAACAATACAAAATCACTGAAGAGCCTTTTTACGAAGCACAGGAAGATGAGCTCGCTTTGTACGAAGCGGCTTATGAGTCGCGCCTGCCGGTGATGATCAAAGGCCCCACGGGTTGCGGTAAATCTCGTTTTATTGAACACATGGCGTGGAAACTGGGCAAGCCTCTGATTACTGTTGCCTGTAATGAGGATATGACGGCTTCTGATCTGGTGGGTCGTTATTTGCTCGATGCTAATGGCACCCGCTGGCTGGATGGCCCGTTGACCACTGCTGCGCGTATTGGTGCGATCTGTTATCTGGACGAGATCGTTGAAGCACGTCAGGATACCACAGTAGTTATCCATCCTTTGACCGACCATCGCCGCACCTTGCCGCTGGATAAAAAGGGCGAGCTGATCGAAGCACATGCTGATTTCCAGCTGGTTATTTCTTATAACCCCGGTTATCAGAGTTTGATGAAAGATCTGAAACAGTCGACCAAGCAGCGTTTCACTGGTCTGGATTTTGATTACCCGGATAGCAAAGTGGAAACGGCCATTGTTAGCAAAGAGGCGGGCATTGATGAAGAGACCGCTGCCAAGCTGGTTAAAGTTGCGCACACCGCGCGTCACCTTAAAGGTCACGGTCTGGACGAGGGTATTTCGACTCGCCTGCTGGTTTACGCAGCAACGTTAATCAATAAAGGTATTGATACCAAGCGGGCCTGCAAAATGGCACTGGTAACACCGATTACTGACGACAACGATATTCGTAGCACATTGGTTCATTCTATCGATACTATTTTTGCCTAAAATTTCTGCGTCTGTAGCGGTAAAAAAACAATGACGACTGAAGAACTAGAATACGCGGATTACCGCGACAAACTGAAATGTAGTTTTGAGCAGATTGAAGACTGCTTCGACGACTACATGAAAGATGCATTGCGCAACTTGAGCAACCAGGGCGTTGAGGACTATCTCTCCGGTGCTTCACTGGTTTGTATGATCGGCCGTGGCTGGGAGCCGGTTTCGATTTATCTCGAAGAAATGCCGCAGATGGCGAAACGTGTCGGCGAACCTATTCTGGAAATTGTTTCCAAACATGTCTGGGATATGTCACGTTCACCCAACGGTAAAGCCATTCCGCCATTTATGCAGTGCCTGCCTGAAGCCTCTCGTCGCCTCGGCACGCTGGAACAAATGCAGCATTTTTTCGACATTCTTTTTAAGATGCTCGATACCACAACCACTTCGGTTCATGGTCATCACAAAACCCATTCCAGTCAGGGTTTTCTTGTTCTATTAAAACAAATTCCTTATTTATTGAGCCAGCTTTCTCTTGAAGGTTTAAAAAACTGGATCGAATACGGTGTGCGTAATTATCACAACCACCCCGAACGCCAGAAAGATTATTTCGACCTGAAATCTGCCGACAGCAAAGCCATGCTGCAACGTGAACGCCACGGCACCTTGTACATGGATAATGAGCGCAAGCTGGATATGTACATGCGTAGCATGTGGCAGACAGAAGAATATTTCGTACCTTATTCTTTAGGCTTTGATGAACTTCGCAAACCACAACCTTATTACGACAGTCTCGGTATGCGCGTGCCCGATGTTTATGACGATCTTGATGGCGTCCGCGGCATCAATCGTTACCGCATTACACTGGCGCACATGGCCGCGCACAAACGCTGGACTGAACGCCAGGTAGCAGATAACTTATCACCGTTTCAGCGCATAGCAGTTGAAACGTTTGAAGACTCACGTGTTGAACAATTAATTATCCGAGAATATCCGGGACTGAAAAAATATTTTCTTACACTGCACCCAACGCCGATTGAAGGTGACTGCGACAATGAAAAAGAGTCCTGTGTACGCCATCGTTTAGCGATGATTTCTCGCGCCATTCTTGATGACAATCACGGTTACCAGAACCCCGACATTCTTGAGTTCGTTGGCAAGTTCTGGGACGCGATGAAAGACAGCGAGTCCAGCACCAAAGAGATGCTAGGCATTGCAATTTCTTTCACTGCAAGAACACGTTTACAAAGTGACCAGTTACCCAAAGTTCACTTTGAAAATACCGTGATTGATTACCGCGACGATAATCGTCACATGTGGGTATTCATCGAAGAAAATGATGAACCCGAAGATGATACCAGCCAGCCGCAAAGTTCTGAGACAATTGAACCTGACGGCCTGCCGCCTCGTCATTATCACGAGTGGGATTACAACACGAGCAGTTACAAGCCTGACTGGGTGACTTTGTACGAGTCATTACATGCGCCGGGCAACGCTTCGGACATCGACAAAATTTTAGAAAAACATTCGGCACTGGCGAAATATTTAAAACGCATTCTGGATTTATTAAAACCCCAATATTATGTGCGCCAGCGTTATCAGGAAGAAGGCAGCGAGCTCGATCTTGACGTGGCAATCCGTTCACTGATCGACCTCAAGAGTGGCTCACAACCTGACCCCCGCATCAACATGAGCCACAAACATGATGGTCGTGACTTTGCGGTTTTATTGTTAATGGATTTATCGGCGTCGTTGCATGAAATTCCTGAAGGCTGCACACAAAGCATTCTTGAACTGAGTCGTGAAGCGGTAACTTTACTCGGCTGGTCAATCGAACAACTGGGCGATAAATTCGCCATTGCCGGTTTCCATTCAGACACACGTCATAATGTTCGTTATCATCATTTAAAAGGTTTCAGCGAAAACTGGGATGACAGCGTAAAAGCACGTTTAGCGGCTATTGAAGCAGGTTTCTCAACCCGTATGGGCGCAGCGGTACGTCATGCCTCTCATTATCTGGAAGGCCAAAAAGCAGATAAAAAATTACTGCTAATTTTGACCGATGGCGAGCCGGCAGATATTGATGTCACCGATGAAAAATTACTCATCGAAGACACCCACAAAGCCGTTGATGAATTATCCAGCAAAGGTATCTACACACACTGTATAAGTCTGGATAAAAAAGCTGATGACTACATAGAGGATATATTTGGCGCTGGTGGTTACACAGTTATAGATAATGTTGAGAAGCTACCTGAAAAACTACCTATGTTATTTACCGCGCTCACTTCTTGATATAATATCAGGCGCTTAATATTATTCAATTTTCAATTTTCTAATATTCTTATAACACCACGGACAGTCTTATGAAAAAACTAATTGCCTCAACGATACTCAGTCTAATATTCGCTAGTACTTCTCATGCGGATACCGACCTAAAACAACATGCGCAGAAAAGTAAAATGGTTGTCAAAGAATTCATGACTCAACTCAAAGGTGAGCTGCAAACAGCCATGAAGGCAGGCGGACCTGTTAACGCTATCAATGTCTGCAATGAAAAAGCACCCGCTATTGCAAAAAATCTATCTGAAAAGCATGGCTGGAAAGTTGCCCGCACCAGCCTGAAAACCCGAAATTCATCCAACGCTCCAGATGCCTGGGAAACTAAAGTATTAAATGACTTTGAAACACGCAAAGCCAAAGGCGAAGATGTTAAACCCATGGCTTATTTTGAAGCCGTAGAAAATAACGGCAAAAAATCCTTCCGTTTTATGAAAGCTATCCCCACCGGCGAAGTTTGCCTGAAATGCCATGGTGAAAATATTGCCACACCTATTAAAGCAAAATTACAGGCGCTCTATCCAGACGACAAAGCGACGGGATTTAAACTTGGCGATATCCGTGGTGCGTTTACCATTACGCAACCAATTAAATTTTAGGCAAATTATTGTGATAAAAAAGCCCGAGCATTGTCTCGGGCTTTTTTTATTTAACTTCACCTGTCTCCATCGGGTTATTGGGGTCAGCCGTCCATTCCTCAAGTGACGCCATATAAACGGCCACATTGTTAAATCCCAATCGGGTTAAAACAAACGCATCGGTTGAGGCTACGATGCCACCACCACAATAAGTGATTATGCGGGCATTGTGATCAAAAGCATGCATTGAGGCCAGTTCATCCTGCTTAAGCAAACATCCTGTCTTATCAAGCAGGCTCAGGCCATTAATATTAACCGCATCAGGGATATGACCGGTCCGAGGATACATACTTATCTCACCTCGATAAAACTCCTCGGGTAAGGTATCGATAAGAATAACCGCTTCATTATCAATACTGGCAAGCACTTCATCGTGTTGCGCTATCAACTCAGGGCGTGGTTTCGGAGTTAGCTGTTGTGCAGGTCGGCTAACAGGCTCAAGAGAAAGTTCATTACCTGTCGATGTCCATGCTGAAAGACCACCGTCCAGGATTGCGGCATTATCAAAACCAACCCAACGCAGCATCCACCAGACCCGTGCAGCCCAGCCGGTGTAATTAGTATCGTAAAGCACAACATGGGAATCATCCCCCACACCCAATTCGCTCATGGCGGCACAAAATTGTTCAGGGCTTAATAAATCAAATTCAACAGGGCCAGTAGATTTGCAGAGCTCGTCTTTAAGATCAGCAAAGCCAGCGTTGGGGATATGACCAAGTTCATAATCAGGGCGCCCACTGACATTACTCAACCCACGTGCATCATTTGCATCGGGCATGGTAACAACCGTGCAATCAAGTATGACTAGACCCGAGTCATTAATATGCTGTTTCAGCCATTCGGCAGTTACTAAAGTATCCATATCAACATCTCCAGGTGTGAACTCAAAGTATAAATAAGTAACGTAGATTTATTTCTTTAACTCTCATCATTCATAAATATAACACCAGCACCACGGAGGCATATCAATATCAATTACTTTTGCTAGGTGACTACCTCTGCTTATTCTTCATAGTTTCTTTAATAAGCTTGCCAAAATTTTCATCCTTCTTTTTCTTATCTAAATAGGACATTTGATTGAATTCAGACTCTTTTTTTATCTTCAAATAGTTTTGATAACGTTGTTCAGATAGATCACCAGCTTTTATTGCAGCCAAAATCGCGCAGCCTTTTTCATTGGCATGGGAACAGTTAGCAAACTTGCAACTTTGAGAAAGCGCCAGTATTTCTGAGAAGGTCTCATCCAGGCCATCATCTACGGACATGCTACCCAGCTCTCTCATTCCCGGAGTATCTATTATCATTGCCCCGCTTTCTAAGCGAACTAATTGACGGCTTGTTGTAGTATGTCGGCCCTTGCTTTGTATTTTACTTACGGGTCTGGTTTCAAATTTATTATCACCTACGATACTGTTAAGTAAGGTAGTTTTACCAACACCAGAAGAACCCAACAAGCAATAGGAAGATTCGCTCTTTAATAAGCTAATAATTGAATCAATATTCTCTTGATTTAAATTACTAAACTCGATTACGGCGGTTTGAGGAGCAACACTCAAAACTTTTTTCTTAATTTCGTCAACCTCTTCCCTCGGTACAAGGTCGCACTTACTCAGTAGAATAACTGGTTCAATACCACTTTCATTGACCATAACCAAGTAGCGCTCCAATCTTCGCAAATTAAAATTATCATTTAATGATTGAATAATGAAAGCAACGTCAATATTTGCAGCTATCAACTGGAAATCAACGAGCTTTCCGACCGCCTTTCTCTTCAGAAGTGTCTTTCTTGGGAAGACACCATATATAATCGCGTGGCTATCATCATCGTAAAAATCGGCATACACCCAGTCACCCGTAGTAGGAAGATCACTAGCCGACTCTGTACAGTAAAGAAGGTTTCCTGATAACTCAGCAAATATCTCCTCCCCTCCTTTTGTGACTGTATAGCTATCTTTATGTACAGAAACTATCCGAGCAACACCATGAGCGGCAATTTGTTCATCATCCGCTCGACTCTTAAACCAGTCGCTATACCCTATGCTTTTCAGATCACTCATAGTTCAGTTTATGCCTACTTACTCTATTACACATAATTACTAAGCTTTGCAGCGCAAGCGCATCGCAGTTTGCGTCCGAACGAGGAACGCTTAAGCTTACCCCTTGATCGTCATTATGTCGCTTTTTCGGATATTAAAATCCATAGGCGAACGAAATCGCAAGCCGATAACTATCGTCATCAGCGGCATCAAGTGCCAGGTCGAATTGCAGTGCTTCGAAGAACAGTATCCCGACTCCAGCGCTGAGGTGCTGTACATCTTCACCGCCAGGGTAAATTAGCTGTGAGGTAGAATCGGTGCCGTTATATTTTATGTCATGGGCAGGATCGAAATAGTATCCAGCACGGAGTGCCATAGGATATTGTTTGAATCGGGTGAGATACTCAAGCCCGAGGTGAAGCTCGATAACATCTTTGGCCACGAATTCATCATTCCTCTGGATGACCGTGACATCACCGCCAGGATAGGCAAACGCGGCGTTAAATTCCTCAACACGGTTATAGTTGATGCGAGTTGCATCGATGGCAAAGGTCCATGCTTCATCTGGTGTGTATGCAAAGCCGATAGACAAACTTTCGGGCACTGTCAGTGAGCTTTCGCAAATCCAGCTTCCGGTTGGCGTGCCATCAGCAAGGGTGCCTATATTAACGTCGCCAAAACAGCCGTTTAATTGGGCACTGTTGACAGTGACAGGTGAGTTTGCGGTAGTTAGCGTGTATTCAATATTCTGAGTCAGCGTGTAGTTGAGACCAAACGACATGGTTTCACTGGGACGGTAGAGCAGCCCGAAACGCCATATGGGTTCCTGCTCAGACTGGCTACCGTAAGAGCTGAATTGAACCCCATCGAAACTGCCTTGCTGCGGAGTTCGGTCCTGCTTTGACGTGATAATCATGTTTGGTGTAACCAGGCTCACCGACAGGCCGATTGCGAACTGGCCATCAAACAGGCTGCGCGCAATAGAAACTCCAAACTCGTCGAGGTCAAACATCACGTTGTGTTTCTCGGTTACCCCTCCGCTGATCGGATCGATGACGGTAACAGAACGGTCGTATGGCATAACTTCATGATAGAACAGGCCGACAACGGTTCGTCCATCACCCAGCGGGGTCGCCAGTGCCACAAGTGCAGGGTCGATCTGATTGGTCTCTTCAACGCGGAGCCCCATACTGATCGAGTCGCCAGTACCGAGATTGTCAGCACCCGGGTGGGTAACCGCCTCAACATGCCGGAAATTGCTGTCAAAACGAAACTCTGTTTTCGAGAGATGCACCAGTGCAGCTGGATTGGCAAGGCTGGCGCTGGCATCGTCAACCGATGCGACGGTAGTTCCGCCCATACCAATGGTACGGGCGCCCGATGTGTTCAGGGTGTGGTTAAAGCCGAACCAGGTAGGACCGTTATCAAACGCATAACCGGGCAGGGGAATAGACAGCAGCATGATTGCTAATATCCAGAAGAATAGTTCATTTTTCACCGGTAACTCCTTTCAAAAGAACAATAGGAACTTACGGAACAATCGTGGTCGGATCGTAATACATTCTAACACTAGAGAAAACCGTGATCTGGTCTTCCCCCCAGTCTTTTTTTGATTTTACTCTGAGCCAAATATTATATGGATTAACAAAATCCTAACAATCAATTCACGCAACATAAACTAGATCTTAACGATATCTGCACAAACCGATTTTAAAGTACGCCGCACAGTCTGTAATCAGATTTCTATTATTTAACCAACCCAGGGATTTTAAATTTATGAAAAAATTCACTAAAAAAGCATCATTAATAGCAATGTTGTCTGCACTGACCACACCTGTTCTAGCTGCTGACCTGCCTACTGTTTATGGTAAAGCACATCTGTCATTCGGTTCTGTATCAGAAGACGACGGCATCACAAAGACTAGTTCCAATGCTGTTTCAAGTCATGCATCACGCATTGGTATAAAAGGCAATGTCGTTACTGACGGTGACACCAAAGTTGTCTACAAACTTGAATGGCAAGTAGATATGGCTGACGTATCAAAAGATACAACTGCTGTCACTACAACTACAGACGCTGTCACAGGCAACATTGCCACTGTTTCAGCCAAAGACCACAATCACATCAAATCTCGTAATATGTATGTTGGCCTGAAAGGTGGTTGGGGTGAAGTTCGCATTGGACGTGATGACTCACCATACAAACTTGCGGGCAAGAAAAATGTTGAGCACCTGAGCGATACCTGGGCTGATTTCAATAACATTATTGATAAAGGCCAGGATACTCGTAACGATAATTCTGTTGCTTACTGGAATAAAATTGGACCTGGCAAACTCGGCCTTGCCTATGCAGCAGGTGCTGATGATCCAGCTAAAGAAAACGCTGGCGAAAACACAAGCGTTGCCTATGACATGAAGATTGATAATTTTGGTTTTGCCGTTGCTACTCAAACTATTGAGAAATCTCTTACCAATGATGAAACTGGCGTAAAAGTTTCACTTGGTTACACAATAGGAAACACTCAATTAGGCCTGATGTCTGAAGCAGTTAAAGATGATGGCACATTAGATGATAAAAATACTTATTTCAGCGTTAAACAGAAACTAAGTGATACTAATAGTGTAGTAGTAGCTTACGGCGTTAAAGACCAGGGTCTGGTTAATGATGCAACTATGATGGCATTATCTTTCAACCACAAGCTAGGTAAAAAAGTATCCGTATATGGTCTCTGGGCTGATGGTGCTGACAACGGCCTGAACGACGCATCAAAACTGGCTAATAATGGCTCTGTGTTAGTTGCTGGTGTAATTGCCAAGTTCTAGGACGGTACTTTTATCCTACAGGTACAGCTATAGCGTTACCTGAACGGATAACTATAACAATGCAAGACTGCTGCAGGCCTTGATCATCTGCCTTTGGGCACCAGCTAACGCTGGTGCCTTTTTTATGCCTGACTACTTCAACTAATAAACTTGATACGGATTTACCCCTATGAAAATCACCACTATAAACCGAGTTCAATAGCTATAATATTTTAAAGATCTAAAACGATGAGGAAATGTAGACATGTCCAAACCCAGCGATGAAGAAATTAACACCGCGCTTAAAATGGCCATTCAAATGAGAGAAAAAGAAATGGATCCTTTTTTTCTGGCCAAGACACTGCTCAGCCATAACTACCGTATCGGATACCTTGAAAAAGTACTCAAAGCCGCTGATAGATATTTAAGTATGGGCATGGCAGAAAGACAACGAACAGAATTAGTCAAGCTAATTGAAAAAACCAAAGATGCTGAATTTCACACTGCGCAAAAGGAACAGGAAAATATGGGACTTAGATAAACCTGGAAAGCCGTCGATTAGAGGCTACGATTTTGTCCCTCAGTGCAGCACTATAGCCCGACCTATCCCACGAGTATCAGAGGCTGCTTCGACTTTTTTAGTTGCTTTATCAACCACAATCGCATGCATATTACCGTAAGAACCAGATAAGGCCTCAACCTGATGCCCCATAGCCATTAATGCCTCGACCTCCACCTCATTAAACACACCCGGTTCAAAAGTTATTTTGTCAGGCAAATACTGATGATGAAAACGACCCAAATTTACCATGCTCTCTGCATCACCACCCTGATAAAAATCGAGCATAGACAGCAATACCATGGTAATAATTCGACTACCTCCTGGTGTGCCCAGTATAGCGACACGATCTTTGGTTTCTAGAAAACTCGGAGTCATGCTCGACAACATGCGTTTCCCCGGTTCGATGGCGTTGGCTTCTGCTCCGACCAGGCCATAAACATTTGCGGCACCGGGCTTCGATGAAAAATCATCCATTTCGTCATTCAATAAAACACCCGTACCTTCTGCCACAAATCCTGAACCAAAAGGATAGTTAATCGACATGGTCGCCGATACACGATTCCCTTCAGCATCAATAATTGAGAAATGAGTGGTATCAGTTCCCTTACCCGTTGGATCAGCCACCGGCTTCAAGGAAGAGCTAGGTGTGGCTTTTTTCCGATTAATACTCTTAACGAGTTTATTGGTATAAACCGATGATGTCAGTAAATCAGTGGGCACATCAATAAAATCTGGATCGCCTAAATACTCAGCTCGATCACGATAAGCTCGACGCATCACCTCTGTCAAAATATGTATACGATCCACTGACTTCATTTTTTCGATATTAAAAAATGAAAGCATATTGAGCATTTCAGCCAAGGCCATACCGCCAGAAGACGGTGGTGATGCTGCCACCAGGCGCATACCTTTATACACAATAACCTCAGGTGAGCGCTCAACTACCTTGTAGCTAGCAAGATCTTCCATACTCCAGATACCGCCATGTTCTTTAACTGATGCCACCATTTTTTTTGCCAGATCACCGGCATAAAAGGCCTTTGATCCATTCTCAGCAATCAGCTTAATAGTTTCGGCCAGATCCGGCTGGGTAATAAGCTCACCCACCCTGGGCACTAGATCATCACGTAAAAAAATCTCTGCCGCATCGGAAGTTTGTAAAGCATTCTGGCGATGTGTCGCCATTTTTATATAATGTTCATCGACAGCAAAACCATCACGCGCATAACGGATAGCCGCCGCCAGGGTTGTCGACAAAGGTAGACTGCCGTATTTTTTAGAGAGCTGCTCCAGCGCCGCAACCGTACCGGGGATGCCTGCCGACAACGGTCCATCAATTGATGCACCGGCAATGACTTCGCCCTTTTCATCCAGATACATATCGCGTGTTGCGGCCAAAGGCGCTCGCTCACGTCCATCCAGCATGACATCATTATGATCTTTGGCAATATGCAGCAACCAGAAGCCACCACCGCCCAAACCAGAACTATAAGGCTCCACCACGGCCAGTGCAGCAGACACTGCAACCGCTGCATCAAAGGCATTACCACCGTTTTGTAATATTTCAATTCCAGCTTCAGTTGCCAAAGGATGAGCACTGGCTACTGCTGGTTGAAAAGTCGCCGACTCCTTCTCCATCGCAGCACTGGCTGTAGAAACAAAAAATAAAAGAAGGATGATTTTTGAAAGTTGTCTGACCATACGCCATTCTAGCGAGTTTTTAGGCAAAACACATAGGAACAGCAAAAAGAAGACTATTACTAAATCGGCACCATTGAGATGAGCTGATTATAAATTACCGGTTACACCCAAAAAACTAAGCTGCCGTTAGCTTTTTGTATTTTTCCATCAACTGTTCCTGGGTTTCAACATGATCGGGATCATGTGGAATACAATCAACGGGACAAACTTCTACACATTGCGAAGTTTCATAATGACCGACACACTCTGTGCACAGGTCTGGATTAATTATGTAGATATCATCACCTGCTGAAATTGCCTCATTTGGGCACTCAGGTTCACACACGTCACAATTAATACATTCATCTGTAATATATAAAGCCATACTCTAACCAAAAATTTAATTACTTATTTAGATTTTATCGACAACGGCACAAAGTTCTTCCACGACAATAGCATGGACAAACTGCGAAACGTCACCACCATGTAATGCCACTTCTTTAACCAGTGAGGCAGAAATAAAACTGGTTTCTTCCGCAGGTGTCAGGAAAACCGTTTCAATCGAATTATCCAGCCGACGATTCATACTGGCCAGCTGCATTTCAAATTCAAAATCCGAAACCACACGCAAACCACGCAAAATGATGTTAGCCTCTTTTTTTCTAACAAAATGAACCAGTAAGTCGGAAAAACCACATACCTCTACATTTGGAATATCGGACAATACTTGAGTCACCATCGCCACGCGTTGATCTAGATTAAATAAAGGCGTTTTACTGGGATTCGCTGCAATGGCCACGATCACCTTGTCGAACAATTTTGATGCGCGCTGCACCAGGTCGCTGTGGCCATTGGTCACAGGATCAAAAGTACCGGGATAAACTGCAACGACTGACACTTTGTTCTACCTACCCTAATTAACTATTTTGATGATTACAGAACCATCTCTCGTGTAAAAAGATGGTAAGCCGCCTGACCGGCAGTTTTACGTTTCTGGCATTGCCAATTATCCGGCAAACCCTTTATTTCTTTACTGGTATCACATTCGATGACTATTTTCGCATGATCAGACAAACATTGCTTGTTCTCAAGCAATTCACAGCACTGCGCTATAACGTCTAAGCGGTAAGGAGGATCAAGAAAGACAACATCAAACATGAAATCACAGCTTTGTAAAAAACTTATCGCGTCACTGCAGACTGCTGCCGACTGCCGAGCTGACAATAAATCAATGTTTTTCTTTAGCATATCGACCGTTTCGATATCCTTATCTACCAGCACGACCTTTGAAGCGCCACGTGAAGCCGCTTCCAGACCTAGCGCACCGCTACCGGCAAATAAATCCAGACATCTACTGCCCGGTAAATCCACCTGCAACCAGTTAAACACAGTTTCTCTGACTCTATCTGTAGTGGGTCTAAGGCCTTCTCTATCAAGGAAACCAAGCTTTCGACCTCGCCACGAACCCGCAATAATTCTTAGCTGACCACGCTCTGATTTACTCATTCTTCTACTGTCCCAACTTTTTTCTGCTCAGCCTTATCCTGATTTGCATTGTCTTGTGCTGCCAGATCTCCGACGATAACTGTCACTAATTTATCCGTTTTGATTCTACGCGCCATTGCCTCTTTTGCTTTCGCAGGTGTTACAGACTCAATATTTTCCACAAACTTTTGCAGATAATCTGCAGGCAGATTATAAAAACCAATCATCGCCAGATAGCCCATCAATTTGCTATTACTGTCCAGATTTAATGGAAAACTACCGACCACATTACTGATGCTGTCAGCCAGCTCATCATCGGCCGGACCTTCTGCAATGTATTTATCCAGTTCGGATTGCAACAATGCCACCGCCTGATCCGTTTGATCCGCACGTGTCTGCATACCCATCATAAAAGGCCCGGCTTCACGCATTGGTGAAAAATAGCTATACACGCTATACGCCAGACCACGATCTTCACGAATCGTTTCCACCAGACGTGAGGCAAAGCCACTGCCACCAAAGGGGTGGTTCGCCATATACAAACTAAAATAGTCCTTATCGCCACGCTTCATTCCAGGTTGCCCCACATAAATATGCGCCTGCTTGGAAGGGTACTGAATACGAATTACTTTACTTTCGCTTAAAGGCTGCACCTCTGGAATTATTGCGGCTTTCTCACCAATGGTCAGACCCTTCGACAGACTGTTCGCAATCACCTCTGCCTGTGGACGCTCGACTGCGCCGACAATAATGATCAGTGCATTTTTGGCTACATAATATTTTTGATAGAAAGCTTTGATGGCTTCAAGATTCAATATTTCCAGCGATTCCTCTGTACCACCTGAAGGTGCCGCATAGGGGTGATCGCCATAAATTGCCTTATAAAAAGCTTCATCAGCAATGGCTGCAGGCGATTGTTTTCTTGCGGCCACCGCCACCTTCATTCTGGCCAGCTCACGTTCGAATTCTTTCTGATTAAAATCAGGCTGACTCAATACCGTTGTCAATGTCGCCAATGCCGTATCAAGATAGACTTTATCAGTCAGACTGCGCACACCGACAATCGCCATATCGCGCATGGAATCGTTTTCGAGTTGCGCACCTACCGATTCAAACTGCTCAGCCAGCACCTGCGCTGTTTTGCCTCCAGCACCTTCAGCCAGCAGACCATTGGTCAACGCCGCCAGACCGCTCAGACCCTCATCACGTGCACTGCCCGCATCGAATACCACACGCACATCCAGCATCGGCAGGCCATTAACGTGCACGTACATCACCTTCGCACCGTTATCCGACTGCCAGCTTTGAATATCCGGCATAGCAAAAACCTGCACCGAGATTAAGCTCAACCACAGGCCAAATATTATCGATGATAATTTAATTAGCATGACGGCCTCCCGTTTTCACACTGCTGGCCTGAGCGGCATTTCCTTCTATCGGCAAAGGATCGAGCACCGCCACCGATAATCGCTTATCCACCAGATATTTTTTCGCCACCTGCTGCACCTGCTCTGCGGTCACAGCCTTCACCTTTTCGATGTACTCATCTTTGGTTTTCCAGCCCAGGCCCAATGTTTCCAGTATGCCTATCTGCATGGCTCGATAAAAACTCGAATCCTGCTCGTAGACGGTTGAAGCCAGCACTTGTGCAATCACTCGATCCATCTCCTTCTGCTCTGGCGGTGTATTTTTAATCGCTTCAATTTCATTTTTAATCGCCGCTTCGAGTTGATCCATACCGATACCGTCAGAGGGGATCACCGAGAAAGTAAATAAGTCTTCATGTCGTGCGTACAGACTGTAACCGGCACTCGCGCTGGTCGCCAGCTGTTCGCCCCTTATCAGGTTTCGCGTCAGGCGCGCGCTATCACCGCCATCCAGTAAACCCGCCAGCACCTCCAGCGCATACGCCTCTGCAGGGTCTTCGACCGTTATCAAAACCGGCACTTTGTAACCCATAATGAGCGTCGGTATCTCAGCGGGCAACTGCATGGTCAAACGCTGCACACCATATTGCTCGGCTTCATGTCGTGGTTTGCGTACAGGCAAATTGACGATTGCCAGAGGACTGAAATACTCTTTGGCCAGTTTGAATACCTCGTCGGCATCGACATCGCCAACTACTACCAGAGTGGCATTATTGGGCGCATACCAGCTCCTGTACCAGCTTCGCAGGTCTTCAATGGTCATACTGTCCAGATCTTCCATCCAGCCAATAATCGGCTGACGGTAAGGGCTGTTGGTGTAGGCCATGGCGTTGAAGCGTTCGTATAACAGACCGGTAGGCTTGTCATCAGTACGCAAACGGCGCTCTTCTTTAACCACCTCAACCTCCTTGAGAAACTCCGCTTCATCCAGAGTCAGATTGCGCATGCGATCGGCTTCCATACTCAGGCAAATCTCCAGTTTATCGCTGGCGATACGCTGAAAATAAGCGGTGTAATCCTTGCTGGTAAAGGCATTCTCCTTGCCGCCATTGGCGGCGATAATCTCTGAAAATTTACCCGATGGATAATCTGGCGTGCCCTTAAACATCATATGTTCCAGTACATGCGAGACGCCGGTGATGCCATCGTGTTCAAAACTACCGCCGACGTTATACCAAACTTGCGAAACTACCACCGGCGCACGATGATTCTCGATCACCCTTATTTTCATGCCATTGGTTAACTGGAAAGCCTGCACCTCACCTTCTTTGACTGGATTGGACTCATCATTAAAAACAAATAAAACCGCGCCCAAAACGAAGGCGGTCAAAACTAGTAGTGAAATATAAATACGCATTATGAAAATAAAACCCTTATTAAAATAATAATCCTTAATCTTGATAGTGCTGGATGATAGGATATCCAGCTCCTATACACCACTGATAAACCATATATACCTATGTTCGGCTTCGGTAAACGAAAAAAACCTAAAGATAACCCTGTTGAACAGGAAGCCAGCACTGCTACTGCACCAGTCGCTGATATACCTTTTAACCCATTAACTATCAAACCCGTCGAGCCAGAACAGATTGAAGGTGCAGAGCCCGCTGATCTGACCGAAAAGCTGGCCAAAACCCGTCGCGGATTTGGCGATGGCATGGCCGACTTCGTTCTCGGCAAAAAAGAACTCGACAGCAACATGCTGGACGAGCTCGAAACTACCTTGCTCAGCGCTGACGTTGGTATCGAAGCCACCAGCGAGATTATCGACACGCTGCAATCACAAATAACACGCAAGGCATTTGCCAATACCGAAGCGCTGCACATCGCTTTAGGCGATATTATGGCCAAAATTCTCGAACCTTGCGAACAACCGCTGGTGATCGACTCCGAACATAAACCTTACGTCATCCTCATCGTTGGTATCAATGGTGCCGGTAAGACCACCAGCATCGGCAAGCTGGCCCACCATTTTCAGCAACAGGGTAAATCCGTGCTATTGGCCGCTGGCGACACTTTCCGCGCCGCCGCTGTCGAACAACTCAAGGAATGGGGCAGCCGTAACAATGTACCTGTCGTCGCCCAGGGCACCGGCGCTGACCCCGCTTCAGTTATCTTTGACGCCATTGAGTCAGCAAGTTCAAAAAATATTGATGTTGTAATTGCCGATACCGCCGGCCGCCTGCACACACAGGATCATCTCATGGAAGAACTGAAAAAAATCAAGCGAGTGATGGGCAAATTCGATGGTTCAGCACCGCACGAGACCCTGCTCATTATGGATGCCGGTTTTGGCCAAAATGGGCTACAACAGGCTCAGCAGTTCCATGAAGCTATGACGCTCAGTGGACTCGCTATTACTAAACTTGATGGCACTGCAAAAGGTGGTATTCTGTTCGCCATCGCCAGCAAGTTGAAACTACCAATTCGTTTTATCGGTGTCGGTGAAGGCATCGAAGATTTACGGCCCTTTCACGCCAAAGAATTTGTTGAAGCACTGCTCGAATAACAGAATAATAAAATCGGGACATCGCACGCATGATTCATTTCGACAACGTCAGCAAACAATATCCGGGCGGCTATGAAGCACTCAGACAAGTCTGCTTCCGCTTGCCCAAAGGTAAAATGGGCTACCTCACCGGACATTCCGGCGCAGGTAAAAGCACCCTGCTCAAGCTGATTGCACTCATCGAACGTCCCAGCCGTGGCCAGATCATTCTCGACGGTGTTAATCTCAGCCATATCAGTAACCGTCAAGTGCCTTATGTGCGCCGCAATATCGGTATTATTTTCCAGAATCACCACCTGCTTTATGATCGCCCGGTTTTCGATAACGTGGCCATGCCACTAGTGATACAGGGTTATCGTCACAAGGAAATTCAAAGCCGTGTACGTGCTGCGCTAGATCAGGTGGGTCTACTAAAAAAAGAAAAATCTGACCCTATCACGCTCTCTGGTGGTGAACAACAGCGCGTTGGCATTGCTCGCGCCATCGTCCATAAACCCGCATTATTGCTGGCTGATGAGCCTACTGGCAACCTTGATCCCGAGCTATCGCTGGAAATCATGCAACTATTCGCCCGCTTCAATCAGGTTGGTACCAGCGTATTAATTGCCAGCCATGATATTGACCTGATCCAGCAAATCGGTGCAAAAGCCCTTAGTTTGAAAGATGGTCGAATTCTGCACGATGAAATCAGCCCCGATGAAGCCATCTCAGGAGCGGCATAACCATGCGTAAAGGACCACAATACAACACGCTGCTCACCGCCTATTTCATTCATCATGCAAGGGTGTTGCTTGGAAGTCTTGGCCATTTAACGCGCCACCCCCTGTCCACATCTATGACTATGGCCGTAATTGCCATCGCGCTAACATTACCTGCAGGCCTGTATTTGGCACTCAACAATATTAGCGGGCTGAGCGCAGGCTGGGATAGCTCGACGAAAATTTCGCTTTTTCTACACGCCAATGTCAGCGAGAAAAAAGCACAAACACTGCTCAACCGTTTGCAGCTACATAATGAAATCGACAGTATTAGCCTGATATCTAAAGAGCAGGGTCTGGCACAATTCAAACAACTTTCCGGCTTTGGTGATGCTCTGCAATTTCTTGAAGGTAACCCACTACCCATCGTATTGGTGGTTCAACCGATCATTGACACCAATCGCCCCGACCGCATTAATCAACTACTCAAAGAACTGGAAGGCGACAAACTGGTAGAACTAGCACAGCTCGATATGCAATGGGTGAAACGCCTGTATGCACTACTCGAAATAGCCCATCGCGTCATTTGGGCCATCGGTAGTCTGCTGGGACTGGCGGTATTGCTGATTGTCGGCAACACCATTCGACTGGATATCCAAAATCGTCGCTCCGAAATTGAAGTCTCTAAACTCATTGGTGCGTCTAATGCATTTATTCGCCGACCCTTTCTGTACACCGGCTTCTGGTATGGTTTTAGCGGCGGCCTGCTAGCCTGGCTGCTAACAACATTATCACTCTATATGCTGGCTGAACCGATAGAAAAACTCGCCCTGCTCTACAACAGTGATTTCCAGCTCAGTGGTCTCAGTCTGGGCGACACCAGCAGTCTCATCATTATCAGCTGTGGCCTGGGGCTGCTCGGCTCCTGGCTGGCTGTAGGGCGTCATCTGGACGAAATTGAACCCACTTAGACTGAGCGATCTACTTGATCTCCATCAAAAAAGTATAGATATATTCCTCGGAACTTTCGCTAAAATTAGCACTCCTACTTCTTGAGTGCTAATATCACAGCTATGCAACGTGGAGACAATCTTATGAACACAGCCCTGATTTCTACTAACCATCAGTATCCGGTTAGCGTAAGCAATCTAAGCACCTATATTCAGCAGGTCAACCGTTTTGCCCTTCTCAGCGCTGAAGAGGAGCGTGCGTTAGCTACAGAACTCCATGAAAATGGCAATGTTGAGGCCGCTCAACAGCTAATCATGAGCAATTTACGCTTTGTCGTCAAAATTGCCCGTGGTTATATGGGCTATGGTCTTCAACTTAATGATCTGATTCAGGAAGGTAATATTGGCTTGATGAAAGCAGTTAAACGCTTTTCACCAGACCACAACGTTCGTTTAATTTCCTACGCCGTTCACTGGATCAAAGCTGAGATTCACGAATTTGTCATTCGTAACTGGAAGATCGTAAAAATTGCGACCACCAAACCCCAGCGTAAATTATTTTTTAAATTGCGTAGCAGTAAAAAACGTCTGGGCTGGTTCAATCATGAGGAAGTTCAGGACGTTGCTGACACTCTGGGTGTGAAACCTGAAACCGTGCTAGAAATGGAATCCCGTCTAAGCAATTATGATGTGGCCTTTGACGCACCAGCCAGTGAGGACGATGAACAGGCGTTTTCACCTTCTGCTTATCTAACCGATCAGCATGCTGACCCTGCACGTCAGTTAGAAGCCGACGATAGCCAGTCTCAACATCTGGAACTCATGGCTAGCTCATTGCAACAGCTAGATGAACGCAGCCGAGACATTGTCCAACGACGCTGGTTGAATGAAGATAAAGCAACCTTGCACGAACTGGCTGACGAATATCAAGTATCTGCCGAGCGCATTCGCCAGATTGAACAGAATGCGATCAAAAAATTGCGCGTCTCATTGACTGCGTAACATTAAAACACAGCAATTGAGATAAAAAAAAGCCCGGCAACATTGCCGGGCTTTTTTGTTTATTCACTAAACGAAACTACAGTTTCATCACAAAGTTAAGTTGCAGTGAATCAACATTACTACGTATTACATACTCACCACGAAGCTCCATTTTAGGGCTCAAGTTAAAGCCTAAACCAGCGCCAAACATAAAACCATCATCATCACCTATATCCAAACCAGCGCGTGCAATTATGTTTAACTTAGCCTGAACTGGTAGACTGAAAACAGCATTACCCCAAAGGCCTGTTGCTTTTGTTGCTACAGTAGTATTTATAGGAGAAAATGGAAAAACAGGGGAAAACCCAATGGTATTATATTCCATATCACCCGTATCCATATAACCCGCTTCCACTGACAATTTTCCTTTACCCATTTTCACGGGTAAATCATAACCACCAAAAAACTGGAAACCTATGCCAGAGCTAGATCCTGGCAATGAATTGGAACCCAAACCACCACCGAAGTATATTTTATCACTACCCGCCGCATGACCATAACCCGTAACCAGCATAGCAATAAATACAAAACTTAATTTTTTCATAACTTCTCCTCGTAGATAAAATCACAGCAAAATTGCTGTCCTAGTTTTTTTGTGCAATTTGCATTTTTTATTTGTGGATTTAAATGCTTTATCGCACATATTGAGAGGTAAATGCAACCTCTATATTTCTTCCAGCATTCTTATCTCCGGCCTCTGCTACCCATGCATGCCCATATACAATTTCATAGCTGGCAGGCAACACATTACTCTTTCGATACACCTCATAAGCTTCACGCAACTTTTTTAACATATTACGTGTTAACAAACCCTGCCTGTGTCCATTAGCAGTTACATTAGCACCAATATCACGCAAGTCCTGCATTAAGGTATCAATTTTTTTGTAATTTACGGTGATAATTTCTGACTCCATGACTGGTTCGGCAAAACCCGCTTGCAGCAAAGCGTCACCGATATCATGCATATCGATAAAACTATTTACGTGTACGGCTGCATCTACTTTCTGCCAGCTGGTGCGAAGCTCTTTTAAGGTATCTGGACCGAATGTGGCAAAATGTAGCAATGCACCTGGTTTCAATACACGCTTAAATTCTGTCAACGCCGCACCTAGATCATTACACCACTGCATCGCCAAATTTGAAAATAACAAATCAAAACTTTGATCGGCAAACGGCAGCGCCTCTATGTTGCCGCATACCTGGTGCGGCTTTCTAAATAAAACACCCTGCTTAACTGACTTATGTAGCATAGCCTCGGATAAGTCGAGCAAAACCACTTCCGCTTTTTTATATTTTTTCTGCAAAGGTTTAACGGCTTCACCTGTGCCGGTACCTGCATCCAAAATCCATTCTGGCGATAGATTTACGACATCTAATTTTTCCAGCAATCGTTTGCAAACTTCTTTTTGTAACACTGCAGCTTCGTCGTAGCTATCCGCGGCCTTATCAAAAGCCTGACGTACACGTTGCTGGTCAAAAATTTGTCTCATCGTAAACCTTCTGCAAACTCGGTTAATGCCAAAACAAATCTTTCTGGATGAGAAATAAATGGCGCATGCGCTGCATCCTTTTCAACAATAACTTTAATATTTGGCTGTAATATTTTTAATTCATCAGCCAGCGATGCTGGCACGAGCGTATCGCGACCACCCAGCAACCAGGACACAGGGCGATTTAAATAGGGCAATTCTTTGCGCAGATCAGTATTTAACAATATATCAAGACCCGATCTGAGCGCAGCCATGGAAGCACGTCCACGTTTATGCAATGATTGCTGTAATTCACGAATAGTACTCATAGTCACACCCGAACCCTTTACCTGCAAAGCCAGAAAACGTTTGATGGTGGCATCCGCATCTTTTTCCAATGAAGCCGCAAATAATTCGAAAACTTTTTTTTCTACAGCACAGCGCCAATCCTGTTTTTGAACAAAACAGGGCGTTGTTGAAACCATGAATAGACCCGCAACACGTTCAGGATAATCTTTGGCTAATTGCAACAAAGCTAAACCACCCAAAGACCATCCGACCCAGATCACAGGCCGATTAACCAAAGCAGCCAGTGTCTGCACATAGTCGTTGACAGTCTCAGCTTTAACTTCAGCCATGCTGCCATGACCCGGTAAATCAATCTGAATCACATCAATCCAGTCGGGTAACAAATCAAAACATGTCTGCCACACCGCACCGTTCATAGCCCAGCCGTGAACAAAAACACAGGTTATTTTTCTATGGCTTTTAGGCGGCATTTATAGATGACCTGAGTTAAGCTTACACACGTTTTTTAACAACACTAGTTCCAGTTACTTTTTTGCCACATTATACGTTTTCCTGACACTATGAGCTTTGATCCCAATTATATAATTTTCGCACTCGCCGCCTACTTACTCGGTTCGATTTCCACCGCTATCATCACCTGCAAACTGATGGGCCTGGAAGACCCTCGCGGCGTAGGCTCAAACAACCCCGGTGCCACCAACGTATTACGTACCGGAGGAAAAAAGGCGGCCATTATTACCTTATTAGGCGATATGCTAAAGGGATTGTTACCAGTTTTAGCCGTGCAACAATTGCAGACTGATGTCATAGCGCTGGCGATCACTGGTATTTCTGCGTTTCTCGGCCACCTTTATCCTCTGTACTACCGCTTCAAAGGCGGTAAGGGTGTGGCGACGTTTTATGGTGTTCTATTAGGCACTAACTGGATAATTGGTCTTGCAGCACTAGCTATATGGGGACTGGTATTTTTACTATTTAAAATATCAGCGCTTTCTGCCTTGGTATCGGCTTTTTCTTCACCGTTCATTGTCTGGTATTTTGGCGGTTCCGAAGTTTTGATTACTGCCACCACATTCATGGCAATTCTGCTTATCTGGCGACATCGTAGCAATATCAAAAAAATGATGCAGGGCACAGAAAACTAAACCAACCTGAAAAAATCTAAATTCTGATAGACGTTAGCTCATCCATGGGCCAGCGCGCCCGTGCATCGATACTCAAGCTCTTGCTTTCCCCAGCCATCTGGCGCAAACAACCGACATACGCAATCATCGCGCCATTATCGGTACAAAATTCGATGCGTGGATAATACAGCTGGCCACCTTCTTTTTTCACCATTTTTGATAACTGCTGACGCAAGTGCTGATTAGCCCCTACACCACCGGCAACCACCAGATTTTTGCAATGCGTTTGCTTCAGTGCTCGTTTACACTTTATCGAAAGCGTAGCAACCACCGCCTCCTGAAAAGCCCGGGCAACATCAGCCTGTCCCTGCTCCAATTTTTCAGCCTGGCCTTCAAGCTCAGTCTGTAGCTTCTGCCAGGTATTAAGAGAAAAAGTTTTGAGGCCGCTGAAACTTAAATCCAGTCCAGGACGATCGGTCATTGGTCGCGGAAATCTAAATACCCCAGCCTCACCTTTTTCTGCCAACCTGGCCAATACAGGCCCGCCCGGGTAACCTAATCCCAGCATCTTTGCTGTTTTATCGAAAGCCTCACCGGCGGCATCATCCAGACTCTGTCCCAATAACTCATATTCGCCAACGGCTGTCACGTGCGCCAAAAGTGTGTGCCCACCGGAAACCAGCAAGGCCACAAATGGAAATTGAGGAGGATTTTCTTCCAGCATCGGCGCTAACAGGTGGCCTTCCATGTGATGCACTTCTGTCGCTGGCACATCAAGTGCCCAGGCCAGACTGCGGCCGACACAGGCGCCTGACATTAGCGCGCCGATCAAACCGGGGCCAGCGGTATAGGCTATGCCATCTATATCATTTCGAGTAAGATTGGCCTGCTGTAAAACCTGCTCCATCAGCGGCACCAAATAGCGGATATGATCTCGCGAAGCCAGTTCTGGCACGACACCACCGTATTCGGCATGCAACTCAACCTGACTGTGCAAAACGTGAGAAAGCAGGCCTTTTTCGCTGTCATATAAGGCGATTCCAGTCTCATCACAGGAGCTTTCAATTCCAAGAACAATCATTTCACCCTCTTAATCGGTTTGTTTTGCTGGCATGGCATACGCATTTTCCCAGCATACCGTTGCTTCCTGCAATCATAATATTCAGTATTCTTATAAAATATCGGAGCAGGGCTTTGGGGTTTTGCTAAAAGTACGATATACTACGTCGTTCACCGCACTTGGATGCGGATTTTTTTTTGTATTTTTGAGAATGACTATGCCAGCAATACGAGTTAAAGAAAACGAGCCTTTCGACGTTGCACTACGCCGCTTCAAGCGCTCTTGTGAGAAAGCAGGTGTTTTGACAGAAGTTCGCAGTCGCGAAGCTTATGAAAAACCCACAACAGAACGCAAACGTAAAGCAGCCGCTGCCGTTAAGCGTCACCTGAAACAATTGTCTAAAGAACGCAGTAAATTCGCGCGCTCACCTCACCAACGTAGACGTTAATAGAAGCGATACGCCATGAGTAGCGCCCTGAAAACCAGTCTACAGGACGCGATGAAAGCGGCCATGAAGTCTGGCGACAAGCATCGTCTTGGTGTCATTCGTCTGATGCTATCCGCATTAAAACAGATAGAAGTTGATGAGCGCATTGAACTGGATGATACGCGTGTCATTGATATTCTAGACAAAATGCTCAAACAGCGTCGCGAATCTATCGGCATGTACGACAAGGCTGGTCGAGTCGATCTATCAGACATCGAGCACGCTGAAATTGAAGTCATTCAGACCTTTCTACCTCAGGCGCTCAGTGAAAGCGAAATCGAAACCATTATTAACGACGCCATCAGCAAGACCGGTGCCGAATCCATAAAAGATATGGGAAAAGTAATGGGAATCGTCAGACCACAGATAGTTGGACGCGGCGATGTCGGTTTGATCAGCGGAAAGATCAAAGATTTATTATCTGCATAAACGGTTAACCTAGTATGTCAGCAACACCTCCCCTGAAAAACGACCGATTTATTCGCGCATTACTTAGACAACCTGTCGATCGCACACCCGTCTGGATTATGCGCCAGGCCGGACGCTATCTGCCTGAATACCGCGCGATACGCGAACAAGCGGGCGATTTCATGACCTTGTGCAGCACACCCGATCTGGCCTGTGAAGTCACACTACAACCTTTGCGCCGGTTTGATCTGGATGCTGCCATTCTGTTTTCAGACATTCTGACTATTCCTGACGCCATGGGACTGGGACTCTACTTCGAAGAAGGTGAAGGCCCTAAATTCAAATACCCTGTACAAAGCGCCGCCGACATTGCCAAGCTGGCCGCGCCCGATCCGCATGATGAATTATCTTATGTGATTGATGCTGTCAGCCTGATCAGAAAAGAATTAAATGGTGATGTACCTTTGATTGGTTTTTCTGGCAGCCCGTGGACGCTGGCAACCTATATGGTTGAAGGCGGCAGCAGTAAAACTTTCTCAAAAATCAAAGCACTCTTGTTTGAAGACCCTAAGTCCGCACATCAACTGCTCTCAGTTTTAGCCGACTCGGTTGCTTCTTATTTGAACGCACAAATTGCAGCTGGTGCGCAAGCAGTGATGATTTTTGACAGCTGGGGCGGCGCATTAAGCACGCCTCACTACAAAGAATTCTCTCTGTTTTACATGCAACAAATAGTTGACCAATTAACACGTGAAGTCGATGGCGTAAAAATTCCAGTCACCTTATTTACCAAAGGCGGTGGTCTCTGGCTGAAAGACATAGCTGCTACTGACTGTGATGCAGTCGGTTTGGACTGGTCTGTTGATATTGGTCTGGCTCGCGAGCAAATTGGCGACAAGGTGGCTCTGCAGGGCAACATGGATCCAGCTGTAATGGGCACCACACCCGAAGCCATTCAGACTGAAGCGACGCGCATTTTAGCTTCTTATGGACACGGCTCTGGCCATGTCTTCAATCTCGGTCACGGCATTACACCAAACATTAACCCCGAGAATGTTAAAGCCCTGGTTGATTGTGTGCACGAAGAAAGCGCCAAGTACCATCTCTGATAACCAAAAACACGTTTAGCGATTTAGCTAAACACACCATCACTACTCAGAACAACTGCTCGGGAATAGCCCCCCCAGTTTTCACATCCTCGCTTGAGCCCAACGAAGCATTACCTACTTTAGGAACATTCTCACTTCTGAAGATCTCGAAAATAGTATCTTGATCCAAATCTGTAGCTGCGGCCCCCGTTTCAGCATTAACCTTCAGCGTCACCAACCCTTCCGGTCTTGGTAAATGCTTTTCTGGCACTCCATCCAATGCCTCCCTCATAAAGTCAACCCAGATGGGTAAAGCTGCTTTTGAGCCTGTTTCATTACCACCTAAAGACCGCACCTGATCAAAGCCTACCCAGACTGTCGCAACTAAATCTGGGTGAAAGCCGTTGAACCACGCATCTTTTTGATCATTAGTCGTGCCTGTTTTACCAGCGAGATCTTTACGTCCCAGCGCCAGGGCTTTACGACCTGTGCCACGCAACACCACATCCTGAAGTATTGAATTCATCTGATAGGTCAAACGTGGCTCCAATGTTTGTTCCGCCTGCCTGGGCAATACGGCTAATACAGCTTCTTCACCACCTGCATTTTCAGCATTAGGGCTTTCGCTACCAAGCTCCGTATTCACCAACTCAGCCTCAGCCTCATCATTGCTCGGTTCTATTAATTGCTCTATTAATGGATCGATGGCCGCCACTTGATCAGCCAATTCACAAGCAACACAGGCAACCGCCGGATCAGCCTCATACAATATAGCGCCATCGACATCTTCGATACGATCGATTAAATAAGGCTGCACCAGATAACCACCATTAGCCAGTACTGAATAAGCACGCGCCATTTGTAACGGACTCACTTCACAGCTACCGAGAGCCAATGACAAATCATGCGGCAGCTCCTTATTATCAAAACCAAATTTATGTGCAAATTTTGTTGCATAACCAATCCCCACTGAACGCAACAATCGAATAGAAACCAGATTACGTGATGTATACAAAGCCTTGCGCAAGCGTGTCGGGCCAAAAAACTTACCGCTATAATTTTCTGGTCGCCACGATGCCTCTAACGCCGCATCTTCAAAAACAACCGGTGCATCATTAATCAAACTTGCTGGCGTGTAGGACTTCGATAAAGCCGAGGAATATATTACAGGTTTAAAACCGGAGCCGGCCTGACGCTTAGCCTGTAACGCCCTATTGAAGTTACTGCTATTAAAATTTAAACCTCCTTTGATAGCTTTAATAGCACCATCATTTGACGCAACCGCAACCAATGCGCCCTGCACATCAGGTATTTGCGCTAAAGCCCATGAATTATCTTTCTGCCTGGTTACCCAGATCACGTCACCTACACGCAAAACATCAGCAATAGTCTTCAGTTCCTCACCGACACTATTTAAACCCAGATAAGCTCGAGCCCAAACCATACCACTCCAGGGCAAAATCACTCTCTCACCATTACTCAGCAGTACCCTGGCATGACGGCCTAAATCAGGGGTTTCTGCTTCTAATGAAACTTCTACTACCGATTTTTCATTTTCAGCAACTGTGCTTTCCTCATCATAAATGGATAAGACCAATGCTGATTTGAACACCCCAAAATCCTCATCATTCTTGAGTACGTCAAGCAACTGGTCTTCATCGGATTTGGGCGCCTCGGCTGGCAGGCTTTCATCGCCACTACCACCATTTGGCAACGCGCCTCCATCTTTGACCAAATACTGCTTTAGAATTTCTTCATCTAACTCAACATGCCTGATCACACCGCGGTAGCCATGACGCTGATCATAATCAACCAAACCCTTCCACAGACTTTCATTGGCAGCTTCCTGCAACTTGTCCTTGATAGTGGTAAAGACATTCAAGCCCCTTGAATAAGCCTCTTCACCGAATTGCTTGACGATTTCTGCGCGCACCATTTCATTAGCATAGGGCGCCTGCACCTGAATTCGATCTAGATTGCGCTCGGCCGATACGACAGCCTGCTTTTCAATTTCATAAACTTCGTCCGAAATAAAACCCAGCGCATGCATACGCGACAAGACATAATTGCGCCGGCTTAATGCCCGTTCAGGGTTAACGATAGGATTGTAACGCGACGGCGCCTTCGGCAGGCCCGCAATCATAGCAATCTGCGCAATGCTCAGTTCCTCTAACCCTTTACCATAATAAATCTGAGAAGCTGCAGCCACACCATAGGCACGTTTACCCAAATATATTTTATTGAGATATAGCTCGAGAATTTGCTGCTTACTCAGCTCACTCTCAATTTTAAAAGCAAGAAATATTTCATTAATCTTACGTGTATAGGTTTTTTCTTTACTGAGATAAAAGTTCCTCGCCAATTGCATGGTAATGGTACTACCACCCTGCCCGCGCTCGCCTGTTCTGACCAAATTAATCACTGCTCGCAAAATCCCCTGGTAGTCCACACCCCCATGCTCATAAAAGCGATTATCCTCTGCGGATAAAAATGCCTGCTGCATCAACTCGGGTATTTCTTCCAGTTTTTTTGGAGTACGTCTTTTCTCTCCAAATTCCCCCAACAATGAACCATCACTGCTATATATACGCAAAGGAACTTGCAGCCGGATATCACTCAGGCCATCAATGGAAGGTAATTGAGGAGAAATATATAGATACAGACTTAATAATGTGATCGATGAAAGCGCGAACACAAACAGTGAGATGATTACGCCATATTTAAGTGTTTTAAATAGCTTCATAATTCCTTTAATACATATTGACGGTCTGAAAGGGGGGCAAATTATAATCTTTTGACTACGCTTTGGCGATTAATTCAATATTTGACTAGTTTTTTTCAACACTTACGTCTAATATTTCATGCATAATTGCACATATGTTCTATAACTACTTAAAATAAATAGGGAATGGGGATTGAGACGTGTCTCTTCTGAAACAAAAAAAACCTGCTATGCTGGGACTGGATATCAGCTCTACAACGGTAAAGCTGCTCGAATTATCCATGTCCAACGGGCATTATAAAGTAGAAAGCATGGCCATAGAGCCTCTGCCGGATGATGCCGTCTCTGAAAAAAATATTCAGGATCCAGAAGCCGTAGGGGAATGCATCCAAAAGGCAGTAAAAAAAAGCGGCACTAAATTAAAGAACGCTGCTGTTGCTGTTGCAGGTTCTGCCGTTATTACTAAAGTTATTACCATGCCAGCAAATCTTGCTGACAATGATAATGAACTTGAATCTCAGATCGAAATGGAAGCAGATCAATATATCCCCTATCCCCTGGAAGAAATCAACCTTGATTTTGAGGTCATTGGTCCATCTCAGGACAACCCTGAAACAATAGATGTACTTCTGGCTGCCTCTCGCAGTGAAAATATTGATGCACGTACCGAAGCACTGGAATTAGCTGGCCTAAAGCCAAAAATTGTAGATGTTGAGGCATACACCATTGAAAAGTCCTCATCATTATTGGCAGAACAAATAGAAGAGAATGAGGATAATCGAATCATTGCAGTCATTGATATCGGTGCGACCATGACCAGCCTGAATGTCATCGAAGATGGCAATCTCATTTATACTCGTGAGCAAAGTTTTGGCGGCAAACAGCTTACTGAAGAAATAATGCGTCGCTATGGACTGTCTTATGAGGAGGCAGGTCGTCTAAAGAAAGCTGGTGGTTTGCCCGACAACTATATTCCAGAGGTACTTGAACCTTTTAAGGAAACAATTGCACAGCAAGTAGGCCGTTTCCTGCAGTTTTTCTACACAGCAGGACAACATAGCAATGTTAGCCTAATCGCCCTGGCAGGTGGCTGCGCATCCATACCCGGAATTGACGAATTAATAGAAAGCCAGTTAGAAGTATCTACCGTTATCGCCAATCCCTTTGCAAACATGTCGCTATCATCCAAAGTGAACCCACAATCTTTAAGCAATGATGCGCCTTCATTAATGATCGCTTGCGGCCTGGCCATGAGGAGTTTTGACTAATGGCAAAAATTAATTTATTACCCTGGCGCGAAGAACAACGTGCAGAACAAACAAGGCAGTTTGTCTCCATGCTGGGTTTATTTGCATTTTTAATGGTAGCCATCGTTGGTCTTGTGCATTTGAATATCGCCGGAGAAATCAGCCATCAACAAGACCGTAACAACATCTTGACTAAAGAAATTACTGCACTTGACCTTGCTTTAAAAGAAATCGATGAATTAGAAACAAAAAAACAGCAATTATTATCCCGTATGGGGGTTATTCAATCACTACAACAGCAACGCCCGCAAATTGTTCATTTATTTGATGAATTCGTCAGAACTGTACCTGAAGGCATTTACCTCACCAGTATCAAGCAAAATGGTAACGACTTAGTCATCAATGGTGTAGCAGAGTCCAATGGTCGAGTATCAGCCTACATGAGAAATATTGACAGCTCCCCATGGATGTCCACACCCAAATTAACCGTTATTGAAACTAAAAAGGGTACATTGAGAAGTAGCGAATTTGTACTGACAACCTCTCAATCCAGTCCTAAAGATGAAAATGAAAATGGAGAAGGTAGCTAATGGATCTCTCTGAAATTGACCTAAATGATATAGACATAAATGACCTGAAAAAAATAGGCGTGGCGCCTATGCCTGTCAAAATTGTCATTATTATTCTCGCATGCATCGCCGTTCTCGCTGCAGGATACTTTCTTGATACAACAACGCAATTAGACGCATTAAAAGCAGCAGAAGCTAAAGAAATCACTTTAAGACAAACTTTTAAGGAAAAGCATAGCAAGGCCGTTAACCTTGATGCCTATAAACAACAACTTGATGAAATGGAAACATCTTTTGGTGCCTTGTTACGTCAATTACCAAATAGTACAGAAATCGAAACATTACTTACGGATATATCACAAACAGGCATTTCAAGTGGTCTGGAAATAGAATATTTCAAACCCGAAGGACTAAGCCAGGAACAATTCTATGCAAAATATCCGATCAAGTTAAAAGTAACTGGTCGATATCATGAGTTTGCAGCTTTTGTAAGCGGTGTTGCTGCATTACCACGTATTGTTACGCTACAGGACATTACCATTACTCCCTTCAGTAAAGACAAAGGTGTAAAACTGACCATGGATATCACTGCGGTTACTTATCAATACTTAGATGAGACTGAGCAGGAACAATAATGAAGACAAAATTGACAAGTACAAGCCGAAATCTTCTAATGCTCCCAGTAGTTGCACTATTAGTGACCGGCTGTAGTAAAGACATGGATGATTTGACTACTTTCATAGCCGTGACCAAAACTTCTGGCATTGGTAAAGTCGAAGAAATTCCTCAATTTAAGCCTTATGAAAGTTTTGCCTATTCTGCAACCGAGTTACGTGACCCGTTTATTGCAAATGCCAATATTGATGAAGATTCAAGCGAAGAAAAAAACGCATTACATCCTGCGGCCGCCAGACCCAAACAACATCTTGAGAACTTCCCTCTTGATACTCTATCAATGGTTGGCACAATGGAGCAAACCGAAAATTCATGGGGATTAATCAAAGACCCGCAAAATCTGGTGCACAGGGTGCAGCTAGATAACTATATAGGTCAAAGCGAAGGCCGCATTGTAAAAATAACAGAAACAAAAATTTATCTGATAGAAACTGTACCCGATGGTATCGGTGGCTACATTGAGCGCGATGCATCAATAGCTATCGGAAATGAGTAACGCGTGGAGCGAGATATGAAAACAACAATAACTAAAAATCATAACAAAGGAAATGCTCTTTACGGAGCCAATAAGTTACTTACATTTCTAGCGTTTGTACTATGCCTAGGCAGCTATTCCGCATCTGCCAGCCAGAATACTATCGAATCAATCCAATATGATAATTTGCCGGGTAACCGCCTGCAAATCACATTGGAAATGAGTGAAAAAGCGGTAAAACCATTAAGCTTCACCATTGACAATCCTGCGCGCATCGCCTTTGATTTTGCCGATACTGGTAGCACTTTACCAAAAAGACAACAACCTATTGGTATTGGTGTAGCTCAATCTGTCACAACTATTAGTGCAAAAAACAGAACGCGAGTAATTCTGAATCTGACTGAAGTCATTCCTTATCAAGTTAACACAAAAGGCAACAGCGTCTTAATCACTTTGGATAGCGAAGCAACAGGTTCTTCTTTTGTCAATCAATCCGATGATGACACCTCAAACATATCTGATAACACAAGCGAGGCAGAAAGATTTTCAGAAACTGATTCAAGCAGGCGATCTGATTTAGTCAGAGGTATCAGCAAAATTGATTTCCGTCGCGGTGAAAAAGGTGAAGGTCGCGTTATTATCACTATGACTGAAAACAATATCCCTATGGATATCAGCGAAGAATTTGGTAAGGTTATCGTTAAATTCATAGGGTCAGAACTGGATGAATCTCTGCATCAGTCATTAGATGTTCTTGATTTTGCAACACCTGTTAAATCAATCAGCAGCTTCAAAAAAGAAAATGATGTGCGCATAGAAATCGAGCCAGCAACCAAAGACTTTGAACACGTTGCATATCAGGCCGATAATATTTTCACAATAGAACTCAAACCCATTTCCGAAGAAGAACTGGAAGATCAGAAGAAATCAAAATTTGGTTATACCGGCGAACGCTTATCACTTAACTTCCAGGATATCCCTGTACGAGCAGTGCTACAGCTAATTGCCGACTTCACTGGTCTTAATGTTGTAGTTAGTGATTCCGTTGACGGCAACCTTACTTTACGTTTGAAAAATGTCCCCTGGGATCAAGCATTAGACATTATTCTGAAAGCCAAAGGTCTATCAAAACGTGAATCAGGTAACGTCATGCTGGTTGCACCCAGTGAAGAAATTGCCGCTCAGGAAAAAATTGATCTGGAGGCTTCTCAGGCCATAACAGACCTTGCTCCACTACGTAGCGCATTTTTTACCGTCAACTTCGCAAAAGTAACTGAACTTAAGGCGCTATTTTCAGGTGGCGAAGGCGAGGAAGCTGGAAATAGCTTATTATCATCTCGTGGCAGCGTCATTATTGATGAACGCACCAACACTCTGATACTGAAAGATACTGAAGAAGTTATCAGTGAGGTACGCCGTATCCTCAATAAATTAGATGTACCAATTCGTCAGGTTCTTATAGGGTCACGAATCGTCATTGCTACGGATGATTTCTCAAAAGAACTTGGCGCAAGATTTGGTGTTAGCAACATTAGTAGCAATGGTTCTGATAGTGTAAACACATTATCTGGCACCATTGGTGGGACTAATAATGTTAATAGTCAGGCATTTGATAATTTAACTAGCCCAACTAATGGTGGTACCCTGCCACTAACTCACCCCTTGAGCTACACAGGTTCCAGGCTCGACCGTCTTGGTGTAAACCTACCGGTTGTCGGTCCAAATGTTGGCGCTATCGCTTTCTCGGTACTAAGTGGTGGTTCACTAGTTGACTTAGAAATATCTGCCATGCAAAGTGAAAACAAGGGTGAACTTGTTTCCAGTCCACGCGTTGTTACTGCAGACAGACATGAAGCATTTATTGAACAAGGTGTTGAAATCCCATACTTATCAGCTTCATCTAGTGGCGCTACAACGGTTGAGTTTAAGAAAGCCGTACTGAGCATTAAAGTAACACCGCAAATTACGCCTGATGATAGAATTATCATGGACTTAACTGTTAACAAAGATTCTGTTGGTGAAGTATTTAACAACATCCCAAGTGTCGATACACGTGAAGTACAAACCCAGGTTCTGGTAAACAATGGCGACACCATTGTGCTAGGCGGAATCTATGAACAAATAAAACAAAATCAAATAGACAAAATCCCCCTATTAGGTGATTTGCCACTAATAGGCTTCATGTTTAGACATACGCTAGAAAGTGATGAAAAAGCAGAGTTACTAATATTTGTAACCCCTAAAATCCTGAAAGATTCATTATCACTATAATTCAGATTCAGAGGCAATTGACATGCGTACAATGAATTACAAATTAATGGCTTTCATCATGACAGCCTCCATTCTAAATTTTGGCTGTGCCGGAGACGACGTGCTGTCAGCCAGCGGCTCAAATCAAAACTCTGGTGTTGTATCACAGAAGAATTTTAATATTTCAGCTAGCGACATCGCCCCTGAGGTTTTTAATGGCTCCTCATTCACCTATGCAGAAGTTACTATTACAGCCTCAATTGGTGACCGTTACAACCAGACTTTAACTGATTCACATACGATCTATTTTGCTACTGAATATGGTCTGATTGATCCAAGCTGTATAACTATAAACGGAACCTGTGAAGTCACATGGAAAACATCAGGCACTACTGGCTTTCCTGCGAATGACATCGCCGGTCCTGCTGTAGGCTCACCAGGCAACACCATCATTGCTTACACATTCGGCGAAGAATCTTTTACCGATCTTAACGGTAATGGGTTTTACGACGATCCTGATGGTGGTTTTATAGATCTTCAAGAGCCGTATATTGACGTCGGTAATAATGGTTTCTATGACATATTGACTGACATTGTTATTGATACGGTCAATGGTAATGATCTGTCTGGCAACAATGCACAACACGATTATAATGATTCATTTTTTAATGGCCCAGGATGCCTTCACTCTGTAAATTGCAGCCTCACAGTAGCATCGGCCATGGTATGGGATACCACACTTCTCAAACTTGATGGCGGCACAGTAGCAACGTTTAATGTTGGCGGCAATGTTGCCGGACTGACTGGCACTGTAGAACTACAAAATAATGGTGGTGACACATTAGCGGTTAGTGCTAATGGTGCCTTCACCTTTGCAACCCCTATTGATAATTTAACCAGTCACAATGTCACAATATTAACCCAACCAGCAGGACAAACATGTTCAGTCACTGGTGGCAATGGCACAGTTGATGGTGTAGATGTCACCAATGTAGCTGTGGACTGTGTAAACAACTATAGCGTTGGAGGTAATATCGCTGGGCTAATCGGTACTGTATCACTTCAAAATAACCTTGGTGACACTTTGGCTGTTAGCGCCAATGGTGCATTCACCTTTGCAACGCCCTTACCTGCCGATGGTTTAACTACCTACGATGTAACGATAGCGTTAGCAGATCAGCCAGCGGGGCAGAATTGTACCGTCACCAATCCTAGCGGTACAATGCCTGCAGCCAACGTGACAACTGTAGCGGTTACTTGTACAAGCTTCCCTTACACTATTGGTGGTACGACTGTTGGATTAGCAGGTAACCTGGTACTACAAAATAATGGTGGTGATAACCTTACGGTTACCACTAACAACTTCACCTTTGCAACGCCGGCTGTCACTGCTGATGCTTATAGTGTGACTATATTGACCCAACCTGTTGGACAAATATGCTCATTCGATAGTGGCGCAACCGGTGTCGTGGTTGATACCAACATAACGACTGTGGCTATCAGCTGTATTAATCAGCTGTATAGTGTTGGCGGTATCATTAGTGGGGCAACTGGTAGTATGAGTTTGGCGATTAATGGTAACTTTGAGGTCTTTAACCTTGTAGGCACCAATCCCTTTACTTTCGCAACAACTCTGCCAGACCTCACACCGTACACCGTGACCGTGCAAACCCCTCCCACCGGGCAGGTGTGCACCGTCACCAATGGTACAGGTACTATATCTGGAGCCCCTGTAGGAAATGTAAGTATAAGCTGCGCCAGTAACCTGTTTACCATTGGCGGCACTATATCTGGTCTACTAGACAGTGTGACACTGCAAAATAATCTGGGGGACAACCTGATTATCGGCACCCCTGGTACCAGTGCCTTCACCTTTGCAACACCCATAGTAGATGGCAATGCATACTCTGTAACGGTGCTAACACAGCCGGCAGGTCAAAACTGCGTAGTAACAGGAGGAGTCGGTACGGTAGCCACTGCCAACGTTACTGGTGTAGGTGTTGCATGCACTAATCTACCATTCAATATAGGTGGTACTGTAAGCGGGCTAACCGGTAGTATTACACTACAAAACAATGGTGGTGATGACCTTCTACTTAGTGCGAATGCCCCTTACAGCTTTGTAACACAAATTGATAATGGTTCTACCTATAATGTAACAATCCTTACTCAACCAGCGGGACAGCTATGTAGCGTCGCGAATCCTACCGGTACCGTAATTGGTGCTAACGTAACCAATGTAAACGTTAGCTGCCAGACACTCTATACCGTTGGCGGCACGGTCGCGGGTTTAGCTGGCGGTAGTGTGGAACTTCTAAATAATGGTGGTGATAACCTGGTAGTTTCGGCTAATGGCGGTTTCACTTTTGCAACGGGGCTGCTAGATACCGCAGCCTACAATGTAACAGTTCTCAATCATCCAGCAGGACAAACATGTACCGTCACAGCGCCTAGTGGAAATATTACTACGGCCAATGTAAGCAATGTAACTGTCACCTGTGTGGACAACACCATCGGCGGAACCATTACAGGGCTAGTTGGTAACGTAACATTGCAAAATAATCTGGGAGACGACCTTACAATTTTAGGCCCTGTTGCAACCGGACCCTTTGTCTTTGCAACACCATTAAATAATGGTGCGACGTATAGTGTTACTGTATTAACTCAACCATTAACAGCTGAAGTTTGCACTGCAACGGTCAACACTGGCACAGCCACTGCGCCAGTCACTACCGTCGCTGTCGACTGTATATAATCAATAAATCAGAAAAACAGAAAAAGGCGGTCATTTTGGTCGCCTTTTTCTTTATCTCAGCTTTTTAACTCACAAATAGTTGCGCCTCGTAAGATGAAAAGTTAGGCTCTTACGTTCATGAAAACACATTCCAACATCTTCCTAATCGGCCCTATGGGCGCTGGCAAAACTACTATTGGACGTCAACTGGCTCGTCGTCTTCATATGGATTTTTACGACAGTGATCGCATTATAGAAGAACGCACTGGTGTGGATATTCCGCTGATTTTCGAAAAAGAAGGTGAAGCAGGATTTCGTCAACGTGAATCGGCTGTTATCGACGAATTCACCCGGAAAAATCCTATTTTGCTGGCTACCGGTGGTGGTGTGGTTTTAGATGAAAATAATCGACGACGTCTAAAATCTCGTGGTACGGTGTTTTATTTAAGCAGTGATCTGAAATCTTTGCTGGAACGCACGCACAAGGATAAGAATCGCCCTTTGCTGCACGGTGAAGAACCAGCCGAGGTTATTCTTAGCCGTCTGATTGAACAGCGTGATCCACTCTATCGGGAAACCGCTGATTATATTGTTGATACCAGCAATGACTCGCTACGCCACGTAATACAAGTTATTATTGGACATCTCGATATTTCCGAATAAACAATGCTGAAGAAACACCATGGCTGAATACTCTACACTCAAGGTTGACCTGGGTGACCGTAGTTACCCGATATATATTGGTCAAAACCTGCTCGATCAAGCCGATATTCTAAAAAAACACATTCCTGGCAACAGTGCCTTAATTGTTACCAATGAAATCGTTGCTCCGCTGTATTTGAAAAAAGTTGAAGCCCTGCTGGATGGTATACGCTTCGAGAGCGTAATTTTACCCGATGGTGAACAATACAAAAATCTCAATGTACTCAACACGATTTTTGATGCATTACTAACTCATCATATGGATCGAAACACCACGATTATCGCTCTAGGTGGCGGTGTTGTTGGCGATATGGCGGGCTTTGCTGCGGCCAGTTATCAACGTGGTGTACACCTGATTCAAATACCCACAACCCTGCTCTCTCAGGTGGATTCATCGGTCGGTGGTAAAACTGGCGTTAATCACCCTCTGGGGAAAAATATGATCGGTGCCTTCTACCAGCCACGCGCGGTGATCGCCGATACCAACACGTTAAATACGCTGGATGATCGCCAATTGAGCTCAGGCCTTGCCGAAGTCATCAAATACGGCTTAATAAAAAATGCTAACTTTTTTGACTGGATTGAGCAGAATATGGATGCGCTGCTGCAACGTGAACCTAAAGCACTGGCTTATGCCATTGAGGTCTCGTGCCAGACCAAAGCTGATGTCGTCGCTGCCGATGAAAAAGAAAGCGGTCAACGCGCCCTGCTCAATCTTGGCCACACTTTTGGTCACGCCATCGAAACCGGTATGGGTTACGGTGAATGGCTGCACGGTGAAGCCGTTGGTGCGGGTATGTGCATGGCAGCAAAAATGTCCGCTTTGTTAGGCTGGTTCAGTAATGAACAGGTCAAAAAAACTATTTCAATCATGAAGCACGCAAAACTCCCCACTACCGCACCAGAGAGCATGGATGAAAAACAGTTTCTTGATTTAATGTCGGTCGATAAAAAAGTGCTTGATGGTGTACTGCGTCTTATTTTATTAAAGAGTATCGGCGATGCTGTCGTCACCAGCGATTACAGCAAACAGCAACTGGCTGAAGCCATTAAACTTGCTTACACGGATTAAGGTCGCCTTCGTACCATTATGGAACATACTTACTCAGGCAGTCTCACCCCCTACGCATGCAATGATAAAAAATCATTGGGGCGTTTGTTCGAAGAAGAAACACCGATTTACCGCAACAACTACCAGAGGGACCGCGACCGTATCATCCATTCGGCGGCTTTTCGTCGACTGGAATATAAAACTCAGGTTTTTGTCAATCACGAAGGCGATTTATTTCGTACACGTTTAACGCATTCACTGGAAGTCGCGCAAATTGCACGCAGCATTGCGCGTGAACTCGGCTTACATGAAGATCTGGCCGAGGCCATCGCACTGGCTCACGATTTAGGTCACACACCTTTTGGTCACGCCGGTCAGACAGCGCTCAATCAATGCATGAAAGATTACGGCGGTTTTGAACATAATTTACAATCACTACGCGTGGTCGATAAGCTTGAGCAAAAATATGCCGACTTTGCTGGCCTCAATCTCACTTTTGAAACCCGCGAAGGCATACTCAAACATTGTTCACAGGCAAACGCTAACGAACTGGGCGCAGTAGGTCAACGCTTTCTTGATAAAACTCAGGCCAGCCTTGAAGCCCAACTCACCGATCTATCCGATGAAACTGCTTACAATAATCACGATGTTGATGACGGCCTGCGTTACGGACTTATTAGTATCGATGATTTACTCAAGATTGAATTATTTAGGCAGCAACACGACATTGTTATCAAACGTTACCCCAGCATCAATGATCGCCAGATAATTCATGAAGTGATTCGACGCATGATTAATGTCATGGTGGTTGATTTAATCGATACATCACGTAGCAATATTCAAAATATCAACCCAAAAAGCATTGAGGATATTCGCAATCAAAATAATCCAACCATGGCTTTTAGTGATGCCATGTGCGAACAAAAATTAGAACTCAAACAGTTTCTACGTAAAAATTTATATCAACACTATCGAGTTCACAGGATGAGCATGAAGGCCTGCGCCATTATTGAAGCACTGTTTGATGCCTTCATGAATGACCCTCGAATTTTACCTACCGAAGCACTAGAGCATTGCCAGAAACTGAAAGATAGCAGTAGTCAGGAAGGCATGGCACGAGGCGTTGCTGACTATATTGCTGGCATGACAGACCGTTATGCTATTGTTGAATACGAGAGAATCTTTAACCCCAGACAATTATCCTTCGTCAATTTAATCCCTTAGGCATTAATAAGCTTGATATTTATTCAGGCAATTTTTATCAATTATGGCTGGACGTATCCCACAAAACTTTATTGACGATCTGGTCACTCGTGCTGACATCATCGAGATTGTTAATGCGCGCGTGCCGTTAAAAAAGAAAGGCAAAGAATATACCGCCTGCTGCCCCTTCCATAACGAAAAAACACCTTCGTTTACGGTCAGTGATAACAAGCAGTTTTATCATTGTTTTGGCTGTGGCGCTCATGGCACAGCACTCGGCTTCATCATGGAGTATGAAAACCTCGACTTTGTTGACGCAGTCGAAGCACTTGCGGCTGAATACAATCTAGATGTACCCAGAGAAAGCGGCCACTTTAATCAATCTGAAAGCAAAGATACCAAACAACCACTGTACGATATTCTAGAAAAATCTTCAGAACTATTTAAACAACAGTTAAAGACTTCTGACAAAGCGGTTAAGTATTTACAGCAACGCGGCCTTAGTGGCGAAATTGCTAAAACTTATCAGATTGGTTATGCGCCAGATGGCTGGAATTTTTTAACAGACAATTTGGGGAAAGATAAAACCACTATTGACTCACTAATTGCCACCGGCTTATTAGTCAGCAAAGATGATGGCAAGCAATATGACCGCTTCCGTGATCGCATTATTTTCCCCATTACTGACAGGCGTGGTCACATCATAGGCTTTGGTGGCCGAGTTATCGATCAGGGTGAACCCAAATATCTCAACTCGCCTGAAAACACCGTTTTCCATAAAGGGCAGGAACTGTACGGTTTATACGAAGCACGCAAAACAGTTCGCAATCTTGAGCAGCTTATTATTGTTGAGGGTTACATGGACGTAGTTGCTTTAGCGCAACATGGTGTTAATTACGCCATCGCATCTCTGGGCACGGCAACTACCAGCGAACAGTTACAACGCGCCTTCCGCACTGTTAGAAAAATTATTTTCTGTTACGACGGTGACCAGGCGGGTAAAAAAGCGGCGTGGCGTGCTTTGGAAAATGCCCTGCCTTTATTACGTGATGGCTTTGAAGCAAAGTTCCTTTTTTTGCCTGACGGTGAAGACCCTGACTCAGTTATTAGAAATGAAGGTAAAGAAAAATTTGAACACCGTTTAAGCAATGCCAAACCACTTTCAGAATTTTTATTCGATCATCTTTCTGAAGATCTAAATCTGGATAGCTCGGAAGGAAAATCATCACTCACTGAAAAGGCAAAACCATTATTAAGCAAACTCCCCGATAGTGTATTTAAAGATTTGCTTTACCAGGAACTGGCATCACTCACCGGCCTCAATGCCGATAAATTACAAACATCTACGCCTGACAACGCCGTTAAAAAAACCACTCTTTCATCAACTAAAAGATCAAACCGTGAAATTAAACTTAGCGCTACTCGTGATGCTATCGCTTTAATATTGCAAGTACCATCTCTGGCACTTGAGGTTCAAGTTCCTGATAGTTTCAAACATTCTGAGATACAGGGTCTGCCTCTATTACACGAAATATATACACTTATCATTAACCATCAAGATATTACACCCTCTGCCCTGATCGAGCGTTGGCGCGAGAATGATGCATTCGCTGCTCTTCAAA
>Ga0224506_10000082_pt1 | contig 94644 bp, 87 predicted proteins | sample SF_Jan12_sed_USG_2_FD_169108 | JGI IMG/M metagenome (GOLD analysis project Ga0224506, IMG submission 169108) | Sediment microbial communities from San Francisco Bay, California, United States - SF_Jan12_sed_USGS_8_1 | ecosystem: Environmental > Aquatic > Marine > Sediment | place: USA...
AAGCCTGCAACGTAGTACGGCTTCTTCCAGTGTCTGGCCAATGATAAAGGGAGTATCGCCATATATTGGCCCATTCATGGAAAAATAACTTTTTACATCCTTAAATACCATGGCCGGTATATACCCACCATAGCTTGTACTGTCCTGATCTTTGACCACGTAAAAGCACCATTCTCCATGGTAACCCATATCATTTAGTATATTATCCAGTATGGCAATCTGCTGTGGTGTTAAACCGATATCACCCTGACTCATTTCTATAACCAATAATTTTTATAGCCGTTAGCGGCATAAAAAAGTTATCGGTAGTAAATGAATTTAATAATCGTTCGTAGTGTAAAGCTGTGTTACGGGAGCGATAACAATTGTTTCAGATGCTAGTTTGTTAGTGTGCTGTGATACTTTTTAACATTCTTTAAAAATTGTTGTAGAAGCAATACATCTTTAAACTGTTGTTCATCAATCACAGGCATATCTGGAAAAGACTGGATAATTGCTTTAGAAAATATACCCTGGCCGATAAGTTGATATTCCTGTCCAGTCCATACCTTTACCTGATTAATTCCACAACTGGGTGATTTGCTTTTAAAAATATAACCGGACAAGTCGGCAAGGTGTTCATGAATCTGGTCAGCATATTCTTTCAGTGGAACAGTGATATCCTGGTCTGGATTGTCAATCCCTATCGAGCGTATTTCACCTTCAGCATCTACCAGATGAACCGGTGGTCGCGGGATGCCCATACCAATCGCTACCTCTGGACAGAATGGGACTAATTCAAAATCAGTTAATAGTTTTTGCAGGATAAACTCATCCTTTTTATTTTTTCCATCGTAGCGAACATTTTCACCCAGCAGGCAACTACTGATGCCCAGTTTTGGTAAACACTTCATTTGACTCTCAGTCATAGAGCTATGTTAACTTTTATATTATGATTGAATGAGCTTCCCACCGTTAATACTACATTACCGAGGTAGTGTCATGTCTATAGATGGATTGTTACATGCCTTTCTTCTGGATGGTAAGGGCCATGGCCGTGAACTTACACATTCAGAGATACCCGGTACCACCCAGGATGGTGAGTTTTTCTGGTTACACTTTGACTATACCCAGCAACAGGCACAGGACTGGTTAAGTAATAGCAGTGAACTTCATCCTGCCGATGTCGAGGCCTTGCTTAAGGATGAGACGAGACCCCGTACCGTTGTTAGTCAGGATGGTCTGCTGGTCAACCTGCGTGGGGTTAACCTCAATCCCGGTGCCAATCCGGAAGACATGGTGGCCCTGCGGATCTGGTTAAATGGCAATCGTATTATCACCACCCGTTATCGCCGACACATGTGGGAGGCCGATATGCTGGCCGCGATTACTGCAGGTAAGGCCCCCGTTTCCTGTGGTGATTTTCTGGCTGTTGTTGCGGATCTAATGGTGGGTCGAATCCATGACGTGGTTGAATATCTGGAAGAGCAGGTGGCTGGGCTGGAAGAGACCATGCTGGAAAAGAAGAGCCAGACCGTGCGGAACCTGCTGGTTGAAATGCGTCGACAGGCCATCAATTTACGCCGTTATCTGGCCCCACAACGTGAAGCCATGGCCCGTCTGCAATCGGACAAGATAAGCTGGTTTACAGAAGCCGATCGCATGTATCTGCGTGAGTCACATGATCGCATGGTACGGGTTGTGGAAGATCTGGATGCGACCCGTGAGAGGGCGGCTATTGCCATGGAAGAGCTGGCTAACCGAGTAGCAGAACAACTCAATCAACGCATGTACATGTTGTCCATGGTCGCTGCGATGTTTATGCCTTTGACCTTTCTGACTGGACTACTTGGGATTAATGTGGGTGGTATCCCCGGGGCTGAAAACAAACAGGCCTTTCTATGGGTTTGTTATATTCTGGGCGCAGTTGGCCTGTTGTTGTACCTGATCTTCCGCAAACGAAAGTGGATGTAAAATTGTTCTATTTCCAACAGAGAAAGTAAATGGTTTCTAGGATATTTAGTTATTCTTTTTCGACCAGATAATATGTTGGATACGGCTCTTACCCGATTTCTTAACTTTGTACATAAGGTTATCGACTTGTTTGACCATGTCTTTTGAGGAATCCATAACTGTGTTGAATGTAATGGCACCGATACTAAAGGTAACAGGCCATTTATGTTTTTTCATACCTGAGAGCAGTTTCGCCTGGAGTTTTTCCAGGGTGTGCAAAGCCATGTTCTGGTTCAGGGCTGGAAACAGCACAATAAACTCATCGCCACCCAGACGGGCGGCATAGTCGGAAGTGCGAATGTTTGCTGACAGGATATTAGCGACGGTTTTAAGAAGTTTATCGCCTGTTTCATGGCCCTTGCTGTCGTTAACCTGTTTGAAATTATCAAGATCAAAATAGGCAAGGGTAAGTGGTTCTGGATAGCGCCTTACCCGGGCACATTCCCGCTCCAGTTGTTCGAGAAAAAAACGACGGTTATGTAGTTCGGTTAACGAATCGGTATCGGCTAGCGTTTCCTCTAGCAGTAGTCGGTTTTTGATAATCGCCAGCAGTCGTAAGACAATAAGAAAATAGATCAGCCTGAACAAGCTGTTCCAGACGAAAAGATAATTAGTTGATTCATATTGGCCATGAATCATGTCTACAAAAAACCAGACCAAAGTGGCAAATATGGTCACAACAAGGCCATCTCTCGTTCGACCATACCAGGCGGCCAGCATGATGGGCAGGGTATAAAAAACCGCAAGTGATAATTCAGGTCCAATTAAATAATCCAGGAAGCCTAGTATCAGGCTGAGACCTAATGCGATGAGCAGCCTGTTTTTCGAGCCCAGTCCGATAAAAAGAATATCCAGTATATTTTTCAAACCATGTCACCTGTGTTGGAGCAACATCCGGACAAGATGATCTTTCCCGGTTTGAAAATGTATCTGAGCTTCTCACTGACCATCTAGAGCATTCCGGATAACAGGGTGGCGATACCGAGGAAACTGAAAAAGCCGATGACATCGGTTATGGTGGTGAGAATAATGGAAGAAGATTGGGCTGGATCCTGACCCATGGTGCTCAGGATAATAGGGATAATAACCCCGGACAGAGCGGCCGCCACCATGGCAATGATCATGGAAAGCCCTATGACCAGAGCCAGCCCTGCAGAGTGACTCCAGACAAAAACACCAAGGGAAGTAACCAGTGATACCGCCAGCCCGTTGATCAGACCTGCCATCATCTCCTTGTAAACCACTAGGCGCCATTGGCTGGTGCCGATTTCCCGTAAGGCCAGGCTGCGCATGGTTACGGCCAGTGCCTGGGCGCCGGTATTCCCCGATTGGCCGGCTACGACGGGAAGCAGTACCGCCAGTGCGGTAAACTTTGCAATCAGATCCTCAAACAGGCCGACGACTGCCGCAGCAATAAAGGCGGTAATCAGATTGATCTGTAACCAGGGTAGCCGTTTGCGCACTACAAAGTTGATGGGTGACAGGGCCCGTTCATCACGGCTGACACCCACCATGGTGAGAATATCGGCACTGGTTTCTTCCCGCACGGCACTGACCAGGGCATCGTAGTGGATAACACCAACCAGGCGGCCTTCGAGATCCACCACCGGTAGATCAGACAGCTTGTGCATGTCCAGTTCAGTCACGACCTCATCTCGATGTGCTGTAGGCAATACCGCAGTCGGGATAGGTTTGGCAATACTGAGCAGAGCTTCCTTGCCATCGGTCAGGGCCAGATCATGTATGTCCACCATCCCTAGCAAACGGTCAGCCGTGTCGATGATAAAGAGCTGGCGGGTGAACTCTGGTTTACGTTTACGGATACGTTGCAGGGCACCCCGTACACTCATACTTTCTCTGAGTGAGACAAAACGGACATCCATGACAGAGCCTGCGCTGTCCTCCGGATATTGCGCAAGTTCTGATAATTCTCGCTGTTTTAAAGGATCTGAGAATAACAGGATCCGTTGCCTGTCTGCTTCATCCAGTCGCACTAATGAACGGGCTATCCGTACCGCATCGGCACGTAGCAGAAGTTGTTTACACAATTCATCAGGCAGACGATTCAATTCTGCGCTGGCAATTTCGGTTGGTAGTTGTTGCCAGATGGTAATGGCCTCGTTCATGGACTGTGATGTGAGCAATTCGGTGACATCAGCAATACGCATACCCGCAATTGTGGCCACAGCCTCAGCGGGATAACGTTGCAAATAGGTCTGATTGAGTGCCTGTACGGTCTGTTCGAGTTTATCCATTATGGATGTCTTTTGTTGGGCCTGACTGATTTACCAAAACGACCTGACATGATGGCATCAACCAGCTCGGCAATGGCGATCCAGTAAAGGCCGGCGATGGATAGCATGCTACCGAAGGCATCTGTTGTCGGCTTATCTCCCGTTGTTTCACCGGCGGCCTGTAATAGTTTCGGGTAGTGCAGCATCCCCACCAGCTCTCCCTCAGTATCCACGACAGCCAGGTAGTGTAGATGTTGCCATTCCTGGCGTGATGATAATTGTTTGATACGGGCGTGAACGGAAACCGATGGCGAATGACGGCTCATCACACTGCGCAAGGGTAACTGCCGTCCTGCCTTGAACAGGCTATCAAGATCAATCATTCCAGACAGTTTGAAGTTTGGGCTGATGATATAGATCTCGCCGCTAATGGGTTTGTCCGATCGTTGCAGGCGCTTGATGGCTTCGGCCACACTAATATCGTTTGGTAGGGCAAAATAATCACGATCCATGATTGCACCCACCGTTGCTGACGGATGACGAAGTGACTGGCGGATGCGTTGAGCAGACTGCCTGGGTAGTAGGTTGAGGATCGGTTGCACTACACCACTTTGTTTAACCACCGCCATTATGCGTGCACTACTGCGTACAGGCATCGGTGTTAACAGCCGGGCCGCCTGGCTCGGTTCTACGCCCTGGATGCAGGCCGCTGCCGAGATAGGCAGAAAATGTTCCAGCAAGCTGGCAGCATCTTCCGCAGTTACGGCCAGCAACAGGGGCAGTTGCATGTCGAGGGGTAATCGTTGCAAAAACTGGGCAGCATCTTGCGGGTGTTCACGCAGGAAACTCAGGGTGAGTCGATTAGTTGCCTTCATGTTTGTCACTTTCGGTCAGCAGGATTGAGACGGATGTCTCGAACTGACTTGCCGGGATATTCACACGACCTTCACTGGCATCCAGAACTACGCGGGTTGTGGTTATTTCAATAATCTTGCCCGTGATATCACCTATCTGTACCCGTTCACCGGGTTTATAGAGCTGTTGTAACTGGTGTGCGGCGATAATGTTACTGGCATGTACACGAGCACCGAAACCGAATGCCAGGGCCACGGCACCAAGGGTGGCGGCAAGGATGATGCCCAGTACTACGGCCAGGAACATGACATCGATACCGATTTGATCGATACCCAGAATGATGGCCGTGAGCAGGATCACCATTTGAGCGGCACGACCCAGCAGATCACCCTGTGACATACCGGAAGAGAATGCAGTGGCGGCAACCAGATCACGCACCAGAGAACTGACAATAAAACCGGCCAGCACGATCAATAGACCGGCCAGTAACTGGGGAAGATAGGCTACGACTGCAGTTAGCCAGTCGACAAACACGGCCATACCAAGAATGTGTGCAGCGAGGGCAATGAATAACAAGATGACTAACCAGTAAAGAATTTCTCCTGCGATCTTCGCTGGCGGATAACGTGGCTGTAATTGTTCCAGGCCACTTCGTAAAACGGCCTTATGCCAGAATCGGTCCAGCCCACTGATAACATGGTCACTGAGCATGCGAATTAATTTGGCGATGAACCAGCCGACAAAGAGCACGGCCACGGCAGCAAGAACACGGGGTAAATACGCCATCATTTGTCCGGTAATCTCGGTGACACCGGAAAAGAACTGGGTACTCCATTCGATATGTTCCATCACGAGATCCTTTTGCTGGCATAAGGCCAGATACAGTAGACAACAGACATGTATTTATAACTATTTATTGTTTTATACAAGCGTAACGGCAGTAAATAATTTTGCTTACTTAGACTTTTTGTTTTGGATAAAACAATTGCCTTGCCAGAAGGATCCAGGCAGGGCTGAGCATGAGGCTGATAACAATAACCGCAACAGTCAGCTGGTAACCATAATTGGTGATCAGTTTTGCCTGCAGTCCCACTGCGGCCAGTACGAAACTGAACTCCCCTATTTGTGATAACAGGGCACCGGAATACAGACTGTCCGGCCAGCTATCACCCAGCAGGCGAATAATGATGGCATTTAAAAAGGTATTGGTGATCACCACTGCAAGTACCAGTAACAGAATTTGTTGCCAGTGTTGTTTGATAAAACCTATGTCCACCAGCATACCGATAGAGACAAAGAACAGTGCCACGAAGATCACCCGGAAGGGTTCAAGGCTGTTGTGCACCCACTGGGTTTCCCGCGCGGCACCGATCAGCATACCGGCGACAAAGGCTCCTAGCGCAGTCGACAGGCCGAACAGGCCGGTGAGCAGGGACAGACCAAAGCAGACGATCAGGGCCGCGAATATCTGCATCTCATGATCACCCTTCAGCCACTTCGCCAGGGGTAGATGTACCGTCTCTTTCAACATCAACCAGGCCAGCAAAGCGATCATCGAGATGCCGCCGATGATCTGCAGAATCATGTGTCGGCTATCAGGCACATCGCCACTCATCAGGCCGATGATGATCAGCATGGGGATAATGGCCATGTCCTGCATTAACAAGACGCCCAGTACATTCTGGCCGGTTTCGGTTTCCAGTTCGCCACTTTCCTGCATGATCTTCAGAACCACGGCGGTACTACTCAGGCTGATGACAAAACCCAGCAGGATGCTGCGTGACAGTGGCCAGTCCAGCCACTTACCCAACAACCAGACACATAATACGCTAAGCAGGATCTGGATAGTGGTACCAACCACAGCAATACGCCAACTGGCAACGAGCTTACGGGGAGAGACTTCCATGCCAATAAAAAATAACAGCAGCACGACACCCATGGCACCGAGGCGCTCGATCAGTTGTTGATCTGAGAACAGCCCTATCACATGGGGGCCGAGGATGATGCCAGTCACCAGGTAGGCTACAACATGGGGTTGTTTTAGCCGGTGTAGGATCAGCCCGACCAGTAAAACGGCCAACAGGGCAGCGACAATACCGGGCAGGGCAGGGTCAAGGTGCATGTTGCTCTCCTTCTGTGGGTTTGGTCTTTGGCTTTTTCTCTCTCTCAGGTTCTGCCAGGAATTTTATGAGTGGTAAATGAATAAGCTGTTTACCTTTGTAATCGGCAAGCAACAAGAACAGGGCAAGGCTGACAAAATGAATTTCCGGATAGGATAAAAGTAATTGACCCAAAGTTTCAAACTGTACCACGGGTAAACATAACAGGGTGATGATGACTGTCCAGGCCAGTCGATGCATGGCGATAGTGATACCTTTATCCTCAATTGTTCGATAGAGGCGATCAACCAGAGAAGTCAGAATAATAATCGGTAACAGAATAATGCCCTGGCCCTGTCTCAAATCATAATAATCCATCAAGGAGGAGGTAAAGCTCAGCAGCAGGGCCACCAGGGTAAAGATAATGGCCAGGCGCGGTATACGGGTGATGCTGGCTGGAAACAGACTGCGGCCAGCCACAGCAAGGCCACTGACAATAAAAAATACCAGAAGTGTACTCAGGATATCCGTGTAAACCATGGCCAGGGCAAGCAGGGTGGGTGTAAAGACACCGTAACTACGTAATCCCGCCAGATGACGGCACAATGCCGTTATCAATACCCCCAGGGGTAACAACATCAAAATGGCCAGTTCGTTTCGAGTATCCAGCGGCAGACGTTGCAGGTTGAAAATGCTTAAAAAATTCTTTGATTTAAATTGGCTCAGGTAAGGATGGTCGTATTCACGTTCAAGATCATAATTGACCTTCATGAGCTCACCATTCAGCACCTGAACAATGTCGAAACCATCTCTTCTCAGTGACAGGTAGTTCTCAGGAACTGCCTCTCGATATCCTGCCGCTATGTCATAGGCAAGCCATTGCTCATCCAGATAAACCTCGACCCAGTAATGGGGTTCGGTTTCTATCTCTTCTTTCAGGATCAGTCCACTGATAACCCGGCTGGGAAAACCGGCCGCCCGACACAGGGCCACCATTGCCAGGGCACGGTCTAGTGTTGTGGCACGTCGATTGGACAGAGTGGTTGGTACATTCAATTCATCTTTCTGGTAACTGGCGGTAAAAAGTTGCAGATAACTGAATATATTTTCTATGACTTGTGGCCGTTCTGCCGGGGCAGGGGCAAGTGAACGCAACGTTTGCTGAACAATAGGGTTGGACATTTGCAGGATCTCTGAGTCCTGCAACAATTGTTCTCTTTGTGAGTTGGTCAGCAGGCTGCGTTTGCTTTTTTGTGGCTGACTCTGACTGGCTAGTTGATGAATAAAAAATTCCACCTTGAGTGACTGAATACCATGGCGATTGGCAAAGGCCAGGATACTGCGTCGTTCTAGTGCGTCTTCTTTCCAGTTCCGTATCCGAAATCCCGGATGATGCAGGCTGCGTTGAATAATCTTCAGTTTTGAGGTTTCAAGAGGAGGATGGATTTGCACTGAGGTCGTCTGGGCTTCGGCTTTGAGGCTGGCATCGATACTCAGCTGCCAGAGACGGTCTCCCCCTGCCAGCTCAGTCGGGCCCATTAACCAAAGACGAGACAGTATGGCGATCAGAGCAAAAAGACACAGGCCAAAAATAAACCCCAGGCTGACCGGCCTGGTGTCAGGATTACTGGCTGTCTGCTGCCTGGTATTCATCTAAACTGGATATGTCATCATTTGTAGTGCTATTTATAAAATTATATCTTGCTAATTAGTATTAGCAGCTATATATAGCGGAACCTGATTTTAAATTGTACCGTAATACAATATAAAGTATTTGATTCTGATTAATTGAGGTGTCATTTGTCGATGTACTCGCGTGTATCAACCGGATTCTTGTTAGGAAGCTTGCTATTCTTTTATCAGTCAGTGGTGGTAGCAGCTAATAAGCAGGTGATTGGCTGGCTGGAGACGATCCATATTGGAGAGGCCAAGCTTAGCTTACATGCCAAGATTGATACGGGTGCGGACAATTCGTCTATAAAGGCAAAAATATTGAAAAAATTTGAACGTAATGGTGAAGAGTGGGTGCGGTTCAGCATCAGTGACCGGCATGACCATTCAGCGGTGATTGAACGCAAGGTACTGCGCTATGCTGATATTAAACGTAAAATGGCGTTACCCATCAGGCGGCCCGTGGTGCAATTGTGGATATGTCTTGGCAATATTTCGCGGGACGTAGAGGTCAATCTGGCTGCGCGGAAAAACTTTAAATATCACATGTTGATCGGGCGTAGCTTCCTGAAGGGTAAATATCTGGTTGATTCTGAACAACAATATACAAGCACCCCCACTTGCCCTGGGATACAGGGAGACTCACGATGATGACAAGGCCTGGAGAACAAACTGTACCTGTCGAGAAGTTACAAAAAATCTTTTCTTATACGGTTGATGTCGTATTTGCCATCATCCTGCTTTTCCTGGTGTTGGGGATAGGTATTGGTGCGTTGAAACTGTTTGTCAATCTTGTCCATCTTTTTCAGGCAAGCGGTATTACTGGTCATTACCAGACTATTATCACTGATGTGTTGACTCTATTTATCCTGGTGGAATTATCACGTTCACTGGTTGAATACTTCAGTTGCCATCGATTGAGGATGACCTTTATTGCCGATGCGGCTATTGTGTTTATTATTCGTGAAATCATGATCGGTCTCTTTAAACACAACATCGATAATATGTTAATACTCAGTTTGACCGCGTTATTGCTGGTGCTCGGCATGCTACGTATCGCTTCAATAGTGGTGCACCAGAAAGAACTGAAACTTTATGACACAAAAGGCTGATTAATTTTACCCATGAGGACAGCACTATTAATGTGAAACTGGAACAATTACCAATCCTTGGCTGGCGTGAATGGGTCGCGCTACCTGAGTTGGGTGTCAAACAGATACGCTGCAAGGTGGATACCGGGGCTCGTACCTCGGCCCTGCACGCCTTTTATGTTGAAGAGGCGCAAAGGGATGGCAAGGACATTGTTCGTTTTGGTTTGCACCCGATACAGAGCAATATTGAAAAAGAGGTTCATTGTGAAGCAGAAGTGTTTGATCGACGTGATGTGACCGACTCTGGTGGACATACTGAGACACGTTATGTAATTAAAACCCAGGTAGTGCTGGGTAAATCCACCTGGCCTATCGAGATGACCCTCACCAACCGTGACACGATGCGTTTTCGAATGTTGCTGGGACGCACCGCCATTGCGGACCATTTTCTGGTGGACTCAGCAGGTTCACATGTCGCAGGTAAACCGGCCAGTCATCCGGTTGCCTTGCCTACGCTGAGCTATCAGCATGACGAAGGAGAGGAAGAATGAAAATCTGTGTGCTCTCAAGAAACCACCGTCTCTATTCTACTCAGCGCACGGTTGAGGCAGCTGAACAGCGTGGCCATGAAGCCATCGTGGTAGATGCACTGAAGTGTTATATGGATATTACTTCCGATCGCCCAGCTATCTATTATAAGGGTGAAAAACTCTCAGGTATTGATGCCATTATCCCTCGTATCGGTGCCTCGGTAACTCGTTTTGGTACGGCAGTATTGCGTCAGTTCGAAATGATGGGTGTTTATCCTATCAATGAATCTGTTGCGATCAGCCGTTCTCGTGACAAGTTACGTTCCTTACAGTTACTGTCCCGTAAAGGTGTTGGGCTGCCGGTCACAGGCTTTGCCCACTCGGTGAGCGACACTCAGGACATCATCAAGCTGGTAGGGGGTGCGCCTCTGGTTATTAAACTCATGGAAGGCACCCAGGGAAGAGGTGTGGTGCTAGCAGAAACCAAGAAGGCGGCGGAATCGGTCATCGATGCCTTCCATGAACTGGATGCCAACTTTATTGTGCAGGAATTTATTAAAGAGGCTGGTGGTTCTGATATTCGTTGCCTGGTAGTGGGTGACAAGGTAGTGGCCTCTATGATGCGCACAGCAAAGGAAGGTGAGTTTCGCTCCAACCTGCATCGTGGTGGCGAGGCCCAATTAGTCAAACTTAGCAAAGAGGAACGTGCTACTGCGGTACAGGCGGCGAAGGTGATGGGCTTGAACATGGCCGGGGTGGATATCCTACGATCAGAACGGGGTCCATTGGTGATGGAGGTGAACTCCTCTCCAGGTCTTGAAGGGATCGAAAAGGCCACCGGCAAGGATGTGGCTGGGATGATCATCGCGTTTGTCGAAAAAAATGCCAAACCTAACAGGACTAAAACCCGCGGTAAGGGTTGAACCAATGTGTTCAGAAAAGTTCAAAAATTATGCGTAACATTTTACAGGTGTAAGCTGACAGGATTGTATGACAACTGGTAATAAACTAAGTAATCCGAAAAGTCATCTTTTTATTCGCAATGCTATCCTGGCGGATGTGCCAGCCATTGCTGATCTCAGTGCTCGGGTCTACCAGGGAACAGGCATGGATGGTTATCCCCAAGGGGCGTTACGCGGTCAAATTAATACCTTTTCTGAAGGTCAGTTTGTCATTCTGGTGAATGATAAGGTGGTAGGCTTTTGCGCCACTTTTATGATCGATGAGAAAACGGTTCTAAAAAAACATACCTGGGCTGAGATTACCGGTAATGGCTATGCTTCAAGACATGATCCACAGGGTGACTGGCTTTATGGTATGGAAGTCTGCGTCGATCCCGAGTACCGAGGTTATCGCCTGGGGCAGCGGCTTTATACTGAACGCAAGAAACTGTGCCAGTCACTGGGTCTGAAAGGGATCGCGTTTGCCGGGCGATTACCAAGCCTGGCTAAACGAATTAAAAAATATAGCAGTGTGGAAGACTATGTTGAACAGGTTCAGCAGAAAAAGGTGCGTGACCCGGTGCTGTCGTTCCAGTTGCATAATGATTTTGAAGTGATTGGTATTATCCCAGGGTATCTGCCAGTCGACCATCAGTCACAGGGTTATGGTATTCATCTTGTGTGGCGTAACCCTAAGGTTGAAGAAGGCAGTGAGACAACTCAGAAACAAAGGAAACATGGAATTCGTAGACCAGATTCAATTCGTGTTGGCACGGTGCAGTATAAACAACGCAAGGTAAAATCATTTGAAGAGTTTCTGGAGATGGTCGCTTACTTTGTCGATGTAGTAGCAGACTATGATGGAGACTTTGTTGTCTTTCCTGAGCTGTTTACCCTGCAGTTGTTGTCCATCGAAGACCAGGAACTGTCCCATGCCGAATCCATCGAGGCCCTGACCAAGTACACCCCGCGCTTCAAGGAGGCCATGCGTGACATGGCCCTGCGTTACAACATCAACATCATTGGTGGTTCCCACCCTACCCGGGTGGAAGGCGGGCGGGTGGAGAATATTTCCTATGTTTTTTTACGCGACGGCACCGTGCATGAACAAGCAAAGATTCATCCGACCCCCAATGAAGATTACTGGTGGAATATTGAGGGTGGGCATAAATTACATGCCATTGAAACCGATTGTGGCCCTATTGGTGTCTTGATCTGCTATGACTCTGAATTCCCGGAACTGGCCCGTTATCTAACTGATCAGGGTATTCACATCCTGTTCGTGCCATTTTGTACTGATGAGCGACAAAGCTACTTACGTGTACGTTATTGTTGTCAGGCGCGGGCCGTGGAGAACCAGATCTATGTGGTGATGTCCGGCAATGTAGGAAACCTGCCCAATGTGGCGAACATGGATATCCAGTATGCGCAAAGCTGCATCCTCACACCCTGCGACTTTCCCTTTGCCCGCGATGGCATTGCCGCAGATACCACGCCCAATGTGGAAACCGTGGCCATTGCCGACTTAAGACCGGAAACCCTGATGATGGCACGCAACAGCGGTACAGTGAAAAACCTGCGTGACCGGCGACATGATCTTTATCAGTTGCAATGGAAAGGAAGCTAAAGCTAATAACATTACACTGGAAATATTTCACAAACTTATAGATATACAACAGGGCTCATTCACAACAATTCCGGATACTTATGCAAAACAATAGTATTACAGTAAACCATACGACAGTTCATGCCGGGCACCGAGAGACCGTAGATTTGCCACTGGGTACCTTATATACCCACGCCCCCCTGTCCATGCCAGTGCATATCATTTGTGGCAAAAGGCCGGGACCAAAAATGTTTATCAGCGCTGCCATACATGGTGATGAACTCAATGGTGTGGAAATCATTCGTCGCCTGATCTCCGACAAGGCAATTCGTCGTTTGCGTGGCATACTGATCGCCATTCCAGTGGTGAATGTCCATGGCCTGTTGCATCATTCTCGTTACCTGCCAGACCGACGTGATCTAAACCGCAGTTTTCCGGGCAGTGAAAAGGGCTCCCTTGCCGCACGAGTGGCGCATGTGTTTATGGAACAGATCGTTAAGCAATGTACCCATGGCATAGATATCCATACCGGTGCCATCCATCGTACGAATATGCCACAGATACGGGCCAACCTGGATGATGATGAGACTGCTCGTTTGGCCCATGCCTTTGGTGTACCAGTCATTTTGAATTCCAATATCCGAGATGGCTCCTTACGAGAGGCCAGTGTCGAACTGGGTCTGCCCATGTTGTTATACGAAGCGGGAGAGGCACTACGTTTCGATGAGGTCTCGATTCGTGCTGGGGTAAGAGGTGTTAAGAATGTGATGCGCGAACTTGAGATGCTGCCTCCAAGTCGCAGTAAACGTAAATTAACTGAGCCAGTTGTGGCCAGATCGAGCAGCTGGTTACGGGCCTCTTATAGTGGTGTCTTTCGCACTCTGGTAGAGCTGGGCACGCATGTAGAGAAAGGTAAACTACTTGGTATCATCTCTGATCCCTTTGGTGAGGTGGAATATGAAATCAAGGCCACGTTAGAAGGTATTGTCATTGGCAAGAATAATCTGCCTCTGGTCAATGAAGGGGATGCCCTGTTTCACCTGGCACGTTTCAGGGAAGTGGCAGATGTGGCTGAAATGATCGATGAATTCCAGGAAGACTACCACGATGAATTACTGGATAGTTCATTCACCACATAGCCTGGATATTACCCATGGAAAATCTTGTACCCAACATTGCCGGTTTTAGCCATAAGGAAGTGCTTAGCTTTATTCAGGCGGGTATCATTCTTATCGTCGCATTTTCTGTCTATAAACTGTTTACCCGCCTGTTTAATAAGTTTGCTGAAAATGGCTTTATTCATGAACAGTTACGATTAACGTCGACCTTCACCGTCCGCTGGCTGATCATTATTATTGCTATCCTGTCGCTTATGGGGACTTTCGGTGTGTCGGTCGAAAGCCTATGGACGGCCTTTTCTGCCATTATCGTATTGTTTGCCATTGGCTTTGTTGCAGTATGGAGTGTCTTGAGCAATATGTTTTGTTCGGTACTACTGGTGATCTTTGCTCCTTTTCGCATCGGTGATGAGATTGAATTACAAGATCCAGCTGCGGACATTCGTGTTTCTGGCAAAGTTACCGGTATAAACCTGATGCATACAACATTGGTAGCCAGTCATGATGGGGAGGAAGAAATTATAAGAGTCCCAAATAATTTCTTTTTTCATAAATATATTCGTCGGCTACCTGGTAAGCGTACTAAATCGATTAAGACTTATATGGCAGAACAGCATGAACACGCTGTAGCGGAACAGAACATTGAAGCCGAAAAAAAATAAACTAAGTTGTTTGGCTAGATGAAAAGTAAACTTCGCTATTTATTAATTTGTGGTCTTGCTTTGTGCTCAACAAAGCAGGCGACTGCCTGGACGATTTCACTGACTGAGGATCAATTACAGGCCAGGATTAATAAACGAATTCCGATTGAAAAGCAGAAACTGATATTTACTGTTCGGGTATCAAGCCTGGATGTTGTTCTGAAAGAGGGAAGTGATCGTATTGGTTTTATTGCCGGTTTGGAAATACTGACTCCACGCCATTCATCAGGCAAGGGGATCGCTGAACTTGATGGTCAGCTTGAATATAATAAAAAAAACGGCCAGTTTTATTTACTGCAACCGGTTGTTAGGAAGGTAAGCTTTAAAAATGTACCGGATAAGTATCATAGTTTGTTAAAAAAAGTGTTACAGAAAATGCTTCAGCGCAGACTGGCAAATACCCCTGTTTATCAGCTGGATCAAAGCCGAACACCGCATAAAATTGCCAAATCCCTGTTGAAATCCGTCAAAGTGATTGATCTCAAGCTGGTTCTGGAAATGGGTTTGTTTTAAGTACCCAACTTAAGTTTTACCAGGCCAGTTAAGCTTAAATACTATCTGGTTATTAAGCCTCATCTTTATATATAGACAGCCGATAGAAATAGCGTCAGGACCCAATATATCGAAATGGATGACGGGTTTTTTCTAAACGGTACTTATGTCAACACACTCTCACTTTATATTTCTGGAATCCGAAAGGAATTTGGATAATGCCATTCAGGGGCAGTTTGATCCCTTTCTGGTGATTGTCTCTGTCGTGGTGGCCTGTATCGCAGCTTATACCGCATTTTTATTTTCTGAGCGTATCAATTCCAGTGAACAAAAATGGCATAAGCTTGCCTGGCTAACGGTGGGATCATGGACCCTGGGTTTTGGAATCTGGGCCATGCATTTCACTGGCATGATGGCCTACTCACTACCCTTTGATGTGGTTTATGACAAACTGACGACCCTGATATCTATTATTCCTGCGGTTCTGGCCAGTGCGGTTATCTTTTTTGTCAGTATATTTCGCTTACCTTTTTGGTGGTGCATGCCCCTGCAAAGTATTCTTATGGGCAGTGGTATCGGTGCCATGCATTACATAGGCATGGCGGCGATGCGTCAGGATGCGCTAATGCGTTACGACCCACTGATATTTACGGCCTCAATATTTGTGGCCGTTGCTCTCTCCTATGTCGCATTACAGATGAAATTGTGGGCCGAAAGGGCCAGGCATGGTTCAGAAATACAGTCACTGATCATTGCCGCTATTTGCATGGGGATGGCAATTTCAGCTATGCATTATACGGGAATGGCCGCTGTGTTTTATTTTCCAGTCCATGCCGATGTAACCATCATTGATCTGGCCACCAGTTGGGTGCCAGACACAGTAACCAATATGGTGATTTATACCGTGCTGGCCATGTTGTCATTAATGATAGGTGCGGTGCATCTCAGTCGGCGTCTTGAATTAATGCGTCTACTCGAGGCAAGCAAGACTCGCGAGGCCAATATTGTCGATAACATGGTGGATGGCCTGATCGTGATCAATTCAGCAGGGATGATTGATGCCTATAACAAGGCAGCGGAAAATATGTTTGGTTATAAAATGTATGAAATTATTGGCAGGAATGTCAGCACACTCATGGCAGGTAGTGACAGGGAACGGCATGATAAATACATGCATCGATATTCAAGTTCCCAAACGTCTGATGTAATAGGTATTGGCCGGGAAATAGTAGGCCGCCGTAAAAATGGCGAGGTGTTCCCCGTCGAAATTGCCCTGAGTAAATTTAATGTGGATGATGAAGTTTTCTTCAGTGGTATTGTACGAGATATCTCTGATCGTAAAGAGGTAGAACGAAAAGTGATCGAGGCCAGACGGATTGCTGAAGTGGCCAGTCATGCCAAGTCTGAATTTTTAAACAGGGTGAGCCATGAATTGCGTACCCCTATGAATGTCATCATGGGATTTAGTCAACTACTCGAAAGTGATGCAGAGCAGTTTAATGAAGAACAGCGTGGTTATATCCATGAACTGAAGCAGGCCAGCCAGCAACTATTAAAATTGATAGACGGGATGCTGGAGCTGTCTAGCTTTGAAACCCACAAACTGGATCTCGACCTGGATGCGGTGCTTTTATCAGATCTTATCAATGCCAGTGTTGCCGATGTACTACCAGAGGCTGAGCAAGCCGGGATTAAGATACACAATCTACTCGATGATAGAACTCTCGTTGTGATGACCGATGTGGGTCGTTTGCAACAGGTGCTGCATCACATACTTTCTAATGCCATCACCCATAATAAACCAGGTGGTGAGGTCAGCATTGCCTGTGAAACGCTGAATGATAACCGAATTCGAATCAGTGTGACGGATACTGGCCCCGGGATCAGCGAGGACAAACAATCACGCCTGTTTGCCGCCTTTGAGCGACTCAATAATGATGAGCGAATCAAGGGAACTGGGATGGGTCTGGCCATCAGTAAACATCTGGTGGAGATGATGAATGGCTCAATTGGTGTAGAAAGTCGTCCCGGTGTGGGTAGTACCTTCTGGATAGAACTCGACAGCTATGTTGAGGAAGGGCAGGTGGTTAAGCAAACACCTGCTCAGCATTAAACACCGGTCCATCGACACAGACCCGTTTCATGGCGGGGCCATTTTCGGTTTTAACTTCAACCACGCAACCCGCACAGCCCCCAACCGCACAGGCCATGAATTCTTCCAGTGAGACCTGGCAGGGTAAATCATAATCTTTGGCCATTTTTGCCACGGCCTCCAGCATGGGATGAGGGCCACAGGCGTAGACCGTGATTTCTTTACGTTGGGAATCATCAAGTGCATCCAGCCAATGACGAGCCAGATCGGTGACATAGCCTTCATGGCAGCCAGGGTAGCCCTGCAGACTGGCGAGACGACTGGGGATATTCCAGTCTTCCAGTAATGGCATGGCCGCAATTACGCCGTCAGGGATACCAGGGATCATCTTGGTGGAAGGGCGAGTGGTGAAAGGGAAGGGGACTTCTGAACCGAGAATGGCCAGGGGCTGACTGCCCAGCAGGTTCTTCAGGGTTTCGGCCAGGAAGATCATCGGTGGCATACCGACACCTCCGCCAATCAACAGGGCGCGTGGTCGGCTCAGATCAATTTTAAATGGGACGCCTATGGGACCCATTACCGAGATATGTTCACCCACCTGTCGTTTTGCCAGCAGGCCGGTGCCATAGCCAATGGCCTTGTAAAGGAAGTCCACCCAGCCTTTATCCTTATTCACTCGCATGATGGAAATGGGCCGGCGCATGGGCAGCATGGGGTCACAGGTGATATGGGCAAAACTGCCAGCCTTGGCGTTACTGGCAATTTCCGGTGCCATGACGCGCAGGACATGCTGATCACCCGGGTGGGCGGTATGCTCGAGAATTTCGGCATGCTCAACAAAAATGGTATCGCGGTGGGGTTTATTCATGGCTGGTCATCAATTTTAAAAACTATCAGGGGCGGTATTATCGCTGAAATACCACCTGTCCCGCCAATAAAGTATGGCTAACCTGGCCTTTTAATTCCCAGTTCATGAAGGGGGAGTTCTTACCCTGGCTGACCAGGGTGTCCGGGCTTACGGTCCAGTGGGCCTCGGGGTCATAAATACAGATATCGGCCTGATAGCCGAGCCCAAGCTGACCGATAGGCAGGCCCAGAATACGGGCGGGATGCTGGGTCAGGCAGGCAATTACCTGGCTTGTTGAGATATCGATTTCATCAGCCAGTCTCAGGGACAGGGGTAACAGGGTATCGAGAGTGGACATGCCGGGTTCAGACTCACAGAAGGGGGCCAGTTTGGCATCCAGTTCATGTGGTTGATGGTCAGAACAGATTGCCGAAATGGTGCCATTTAACAGACCGGCACGCAGGCCATCCCGATCACGCTGATCACGCAGGGGAGGCATAACATGACAGTTGGCATCAAAATAGCCGATGTCCATGTCGGACAGGTAGAGGTGATGACTGGCGACATCGGCACTGACCGGCAGGCCATCATGCTGGGCACGGTGGATCATTTGCACGGCCTTGGCGCTGGATAGCTGACAGAAGTGGGCCTTGACCCCGGTTTGTTCCACCAGCATCAACAGGCGGGCCACGGCCATGGTTTCAGCCGCTTCAGGAACACTCGGCAGTCCCAGGCGGGTACTGATTCTGCCCTCGTGGGCACAGCCCCCTTTGGTCAGGGAGTGGTCTTCTGGCTTGAGGAATATCGTCAGCTCAAAATTGGCCGCATATTCCATCGCCCGGCGCATGACCAGGGTATGGGCAACAGGATAGCGGGCATTGGTGACACCCACACAGCCGGCCTGTTTCAGTTCATACATTTCAGACAGCTCGTCCCCGGCCAGGCCCTTGGTCAAGGCACCCAGGGGAAGGATCTCGGCAAAGCCGGCCGCCTCGTTCTTGCGGTGAATAAGTTCTACCACGGCTGGTGTATCCAGGATAGGGGTGGTATCAGGTGGCAGGCACAGGGTGGTGATGCCACTGGCTGCAGCGGCCCGGGTTTCACTGGCGATGGTGGCCTTGTGTTCCAGGCCGGGTTCTCGAAAACGTGCTTGCAAGTCAATGATGCCGGGCATAACAGTCTTGCCGCTGGCATCAATGGTGGTGTCGGCCTTAAAACCGGCGGGCGCTTTCCCGATGCCGGTTACCTTGCCATCTTCAATAAAAACATCAGATTTTTTATCAACCTGGTTGGCCGGGTCGATTAAGTGGCCGCCCTTGATATGAATACCCATTAGCCGGCCTCCTGTTCATCGCCAGGACGGCCCAGCACCATGGACATGACGGCCATGCGCACGGCAATACCGTTGGTGACCTGTTCGAGGATGACCGACTGGGGACCATCGGCCACGGCGGATTCGATCTCGACACCACGATTGATGGGGCCAGGGTGCATAACAATGGCATCGGGTTTGGCCAGGGCCAGCTTTTCTCTGGAGAGGCCGTAGGTTCGGTAGTATTCATTTTCACTGGGAAGCAGGGCTCCCTGCATACGCTCTCTTTGCAGGCGCAGCATAATGACCACATCCACATCTTTTAGCCCCTCTTTCATGTCGTGATAGACATGCACTCCAAGGCTATCAGGCTCAGCCGGGATCAAGGTACGGGGGCCAATCACTCTCACCTCCGGCACACCCAGGGTGTTCAGGGCATGTATCTGGGAACGGGCCACCCGTGAGTGCAGGATGTCGCCCACCACGGCGACCCGCAGGGCCGTGAAATCCGGCTTATGGCGACGGATGGTGAACATGTCCAGCATACCCTGGGTCGGGTGGGCATGGCTGCCATCACCGCCATTGATGATGCTGATGTGGGGGGCGACATGCTTGGCAAAGAAATGGGCTGCCCCGCTACTGCCATGACGCACCACGAACATGTCGCAGTGCATGGCCTCCAGATTTCTGAGCATGTCCAGCAGGGTCTCTCCCTTGGTGGTGGAAGAGGTGCTGATGTTCATGTTGATAACATCAGCAGACAGACGCTTGGCCGCCAGCTCAAAGGTGGTGCGGGTGCGGGTGCTGGGTTCAAAGAAAAGATTGGCAATGGTCTTACCGCGTAACAGGGGGACCTTCTTGACGTTACGGGTGCCGACGGTTGAAAAGTTTTCTGCCGTATCGAGAATATCGGTGAGAACAGGTTTTTTTAGTCCTTCAATGGTCAGGAAATGACGCAGCCGTCCTTGGGAGTCAAGCTGGATATCCTGGTTCTTCACTTGCCCTCCTGAAGCTCAAGGCTGAGGGGATCAGGCCCATTGAGTTTAATATGCTGGCCTTCTTTAAGGTCCAGCAAGCTGCCAGCGATATCGGCACAAATGGGTAATTCCTTACCGCTTCTTACCACCAGCGCAGCCAATATGACCGAGGCCGGGCGGCCATAATCAAAAATCTCGTTCAGGGCTGCACGGATGGTGCGGCCGGTATGCAGTACATCATCGACCAGGATGATGTGTCGATCATCAACGGCAAAGGGCAGGTTGGAGGGAGTGACCTGAGGGTGCATCCCAATGCGGGTAAAGTCATCGCGGTAAAAGGTAATATTGAGTTCACCCAGGTCATCACGGATACCCAGTTTTTTATGTAATTCACGGGCCACCCAGACGCCACCAGAGTGAATACCTATCATGAGGGGATCGGAAATCTTGCGGGTCTGAAGTTCAGACTGGAGGGCCTGGACCATGTCGTCCAGCAGTGTATTGACCTTGGCGATTTCAGTCATGCGTCTATTGTACAGAATTTTTTGTTAAAGGTTGCCCTGTTGTTCCAGCCAGCTTTGTAATATTAAAGCGGCGGCAAGTTTATCAATGTCTTTTTTATTTGAACGTTTGCCCTGTTCACGCAGCTGTTGCTCTGCATCATAGGAACTCAAACGTTCATCGACCCATTCGACGGGCAGATTGTAACGCCCTTCGAGTTGATGTCCAAAACGTTTTACTCTCTGAGTGATGGTCTGTTCTGATCCATCCATGTGCAAGGGCAGGCCCAGGATGAGCAAATCGGGTTGCCATTCCTTAATGAGGGCACTGATCCCATCCCAGTCAGGCTTTTGTTTGATGGCAGTAAGGGTGGTGAGTGGGGTGACCGAACCGGTCAGGGTCTGCCCGACGGCAATGCCAATGCGTTTTTCACCGAAGTCAAAACCCAGCAGGGTCTTCGCTTGTGGCTCAGGCATGGCCTATATCGTTTGAAACCTGGTTGATATCCACACCCAGTAATTGGGCTGAGGCATTCCAGCGTTGTTCGATAGAGGTATGAAAGATAATTGAGCTTTCTGCCGGGCCATTGATCCAGGAGTTGGTGGTCAGTTCCTGTTCCAGTTGTCCCTTGCCCCAGCCGGCATAACCCAGGGCAACCATGTATTCATCGGGTCCAGCACCGTGGGCAATGGCCTCGATGATGTCCTGGGACATGGTCAGGGTGATATTAGGAGAAACCTCCAGACTGGCCTCCCAGTTACCACATGGCTTGTGCAGAACAAAGCCCCTTTCTGTTTGTACTGGGCCGCCCTGATAGACAGGGATAGCATTTAACTCAATGTCATATTCATAAATATCCAGGTAGTCAAACAGTTCGCCCATGCCCATGCCCATGGGGCGATTGATCACCAGACCCATGGCACCATCTGGGTTGTGATCACACATATAGGTCACGGTGTGGTGAAAATTGGGATCGGCCAGGGTCGGGGTTGCAATAAGAAAGTGATTTGTCAGATCGGCATTGGGATCGAGCAGAGTCATATGTTTAGTATCGGGCAGCTTTTACTGACATTCAACCACCGCTGGTAAACAATCCCGCCTCGTTACGGAATTGCCATACCCTGGGGATATGCAGGATGTCAGTCTGTTTACGAATTTCTTTGGGTAAAGGGGCAAAGGGGGAAGCCATCCTGACGATACGTTTGGCGGCCCTGTCCAGCATAGGATGTCCGGAAGACCGCAACACTTTGACAGAATACAGGCTGCCATCAGGTTTAATGGCAACATCGAGTAGCAGGCTACCCGTGAGTCTTTTTTCCAGGGCCTTGCTTGGATAATTCATATTGCCGATTTTTTCCACCTTGGCCCGCCAGGCATCCAGATAACTGGCGTATTCATATTTTTTCGCATTGGCACCAGATACATAGGTGTGATGAGGTTCTTTGGCAAAGGCTTTTTTCAGGTGGTTAATCTCAGCCGACAGGCGGGCAATTTCACTACTTCTTTCATAAAGCTGCGCAGCGGTGACTTTATTGGTCTCATGGGGCAGGGGAATCTTTTCCGGTTTACTGTAGGTCTGTTGACGACTTTTGTTCACGGTCAGAGTTTCCCGCTGGTATTTTTCCTTGTCGGCCTTGGGTGGGGTGATGTCTTCCCGGGTGTGGGGGGCGAACCCTTTATCGGGTGTTGGCAAAGGATTGGAAAAGGGGCTGCTGGCGCGGACTTTTTCCTCGGTATTGCCACTGCCAAGCTGGTTGGCCTGGGCCAGGTAATCAGCATCCTGGGGTGTGTCATCGGACTGGCTGTGTACCAGGGTGATTTCCATGGTATCCAGTTGTTTGGGATCGCTCATATCTTCCAGGTTAAAACTGACCCCGAGAATTACCACCGCATGCAGGGCCAGAGCAAAAAACAGCATGACGCCCAGTCGGTCACTGTAATTGATCGAATAACGGCGGGGTAACTGGTTGATGGTCGCACTCATGTCTAGCTGTCAGTTTGAATAATATGAAACATTTAGTATGGCAAATCCCGCCTGGCTTCGGAATGTTCTGATTAACATTACCCTATTTTAATGCATAGACCTTGAGGCTTGTTGGCGGTTCAGTAAAAACGAGCCGATTTTTCATCATTTCGGTGACATGATAGTTGCCGACATCGTCGATCAACAGCACTGCCTCGATACCCATTTGCCGGGCGATGCGTTGCCAGTCTTTTGGACCGGCCACAAACAGGGCGGTGGCAGCCGCATCGGCGGTGGCGGCATCGGAATGAATCAGGGTCACCGAGCTTGTTCCTAGGGCCGGGTAGCCCGTACGAGGATCGATAATGTGATGATATCGTTTACCCTCATGTTCATAAAACCGCTCATAATTCCCAGAGGTAAAGACACTTTCCCCATCTTTCACAGACAGGCTGGCAATCACTTTCTGCTTGTCATGGGGGTTGCGTACGCCAATTTTCCATGGCCGATCACCGTGCTGGCCAATGGCCTTAAGGTCTCCACCGGCATTGATAATAGCGTCCCGGATGCCATGGTTTTTTAACAGTTTGATGATTTGCTCGATGCCATAGCCTTTGGCAATGCCACCAAGGTCGATTCTGACATGGGGGTTTTTACTCTTCATACGAACATGGTCGATGGTGATGTCATCCATGCGCGGGTTTTTAATAAGCTGCTGTTTAATACTCTTGGGGGAGGGTGGTGGTCCCTTGGGCAGATCATCATGAAATCCCCATAACTTGATCAACTCGCTGATGGCCGGGTTAAACAGGTGATCGCTGACAATGGCCAGTTCTCTGGCCTTGCTGATGGGGCCAAGTACCGATGGATTGGCCGAGAAGCTGCCTGTGGTTTGTAACAGCATATTGATGCGGCCAATGGGACCTGGTTGCCAGGCATGCCAGGCGTAGTGCATGTAATTCAGGTCTTTTTCGACTTCTTTAATGACACTTTCGGCCTTGTCTTTCTCTATCCCCCAGAAACTGATATCGATCAGAGTTCCCCAGCTCAGGAAGGTGGTGCGATATTCCTGGGGGGCAGGTTGGCAGGCTGTCAGGGTCAATAGCCATATGGCTAACAGGGTGTGTGAGAGGTATTTTTTTATCATATTTTTTGGTAACAGCTAGTTGTTGAGTCTTGTTTCGATAGCATCAAACAAAGTGGCACTGATATTGAGGTCAAACTGACTATCGAGTTCCCGGATACAGGTTGGGCTGGTGACATTAATTTCAGTCAGATAATCACCAATGACATCAATACCGACGAAAATCAGTCCCTTGTCTCGTAAGGCTGGGGCAATTTGTTCACAAATCCAGTAATCCCGTTCTGTCAGGGCAACTCCCTCAGCCTTGCCACCGGCAGCAAGATTGCCCCTTGTTTCCCCTTTCGCTGGAATGCGCGCCAGGGCATAGGCAATGGGTTCACCGTCTATTAAAAGGATGCGTTTATCACCCTGGCTTATTTCGGGAATGAAGCGCTGAGCCATGATCAGGCGCTGACCCTGGTGGGTCAGGGTCTCGATAATGACATTGGTGTTGGGATCATCCTGTTTGACTCGAAAGATGGACGCCCCGCCCATTCCATCCAGGGGTTTCAGGATGACGTCATTCTGTTGGGAAACAAATTCGCGTAACCGGGCCTTGTCACAACTGATTAATGTGGCTGGCGTACATTGCGGGAATTGCAGGGTATAGAGTTTTTCATTGGCGTCTCGCAGGCTTTGAGCACGGTTGACCACCAGTACCCCCTGTTGCTCGGCCAGTTCCAGTAGATAGGTGGTAAAGATGTAGTCCATGTTGAAGGGGGGATCCTTACGCATCAGGATGACATCGAGTTCTGAAAGTGGCAAATCCTGCCGAGTTTCCAGGGCAAACCAGTTATAAGGGTCTGCTTTGACCTGAAGTTGCCTGGCGCTGGCAAAGGGCCGATTGTCATCCACCTGTAAATCCGTTTGCTCCATATAATAGAGTGTATAGCCCCTGGCCTGTGCCTCCAGCAGCATGGCCAGGGTACTGTCCTTTTTGAAATTAATGGATCCAATGGGATCCATGATCACGCCCAGTTTTTTTGTCATATGCACACGTTAACGGTTTCGGCTTTTATCTGGCAAGGGGGTATAATGAATGAGACTGATTATTGTTATCATATTAATAATGTGGAATTAAGTAAAACAATCTCCCTATGGATGGTTTCTTGTGTACAATACAACATTATTATTAATGTGCGTATTAAGTAGCCATCCTGTGGTATTAATTTGGTAATACAGGCGGAATGGTGCATTATAACGGGTGAATTATAAAGGGCTGGACAGCCACTACCCAGAAGAATTAATGTATATAATATGGGGACTTAGCCGGGATATTTAGAAAAAATATTAAAAGTTGGGCTAAAATTTAATACTAATCAACTAGATAAGACGAGAAGTTTCGCATTATGGAACTCGCAGAGCATGCAATGACAGATTTTTACGACGGCTTAAAGGTGATGGTCATCGATGACAGTAAGACCATACGTCGTACCGCAGAAACCCTCTTGAAAAAAGTTGGTTGCGAGGTGATTACCGCAACTGACGGATTTGAGGCACTGGCCAAGATTACCGATCACCGGCCCAATATTATTTTTGTCGATATCATGATGCCGAGGCTGGATGGTTATCAGACCACCGCCCTGATAAAGAACAACAAGATGTTCCGTAAAACGCCGGTGATCATGTTATCGAGTAAGGATGGCCTGTTTGATCGGGCCCGTGGACGGATTGTGGGATCAGAACAGTATCTGACCAAACCGTTTACCAAGGAAGAGCTACTGGGGGCAATTAAAAAGCATGTCACACGGTAAGTTGTGACCAACAATAACAAAGACAAGGGCTCCCAATGGGTGCACCCCGAGTCGGCAAGATTGAAAGAGATGAGGACACTACATGGCGCGCGTATTGATAGTTGATGATTCGCCTACAGAGGTACATGTGTTAAAGACCATACTTGAGGCCAATGGCCATCAGGTAACTTCAGCCGATAATGCAGAAGAAGGTATTGGTCTGGCCAAATCGAATAAACCGGATCTGATTTTGATGGATGTAGTCATGCCTGGCATGAACGGCTTTCAGGCGACACGCGCACTGACCAAGGATGATCAGACATCGTCGATCCCCATCATTATCGTGACCACCAAGGATCAGGAAACTGATCGGGTCTGGGGGCTGCGTCAGGGTGCTAAGGATTACATTTCCAAGCCCGTCGTGGCTGAAGAACTTGTAAGTAAGATAAAAGCCATTCTAGGAGCTTAGATAAAGGTTATGGCAGCGGTGGCAGAAACCAATCCATTGTTCGAATTGCTACGTGATATCGAAACACGTAGTCGTAACAATGCCATGGGACTGCCGCAACAGGTGGAAATTCGCCAAAGCTGGTCAGGCATCGGCTTTCGGATTGGTGAGGTAAGGCTGGTGGCACCTTTTGGCGAGGTCAGTGAAGTTTTAAGTCTGCCTGTTTTAACCAAAGTACCCAGTGCCAGGCCCTGGGTATTGGGTCTGGCCAATGTGCGCGGTACCCTTTTGCCTATTCTTGATTTGGGGATGTTTGTCGAAGGGTGTAAGACATCCGTGGGTTCAAGGACACGCTTTATGATCGTCAACCAGAAAGGTGTGATGGCCGGTGTGGTGGTCGATGAAGTTTTTGGTCTGAGACATTTTTACGAGGAGGAGCATACGGATATGTTCCCGCAAGTATCGCAACAATTGATGGACTATCTGGATGGCGCTTACCAGCAGAAAGAAATTTACTGGGGTATCTTCAGTATGTTGCGACTGTGTCAGGATCCACATTTTGCTGAAGTGGCATCAAGGGCATAAAGAAAAATAATAATCTAACGCAACGGCGCATAAGTTTGGGTTTGTGTAGAGGGTTACCTGCAAGGCAGGTGTAATGAAGGTATCAGGAGCGGAAACATGAAATTAACAGGTAAAGCGCTGTTCGGTGACATGCCATTGGGTCGTACCATGGTGCTGGTTATCGTGCTTTTAATCGTGTCAGTGATGGCGATGGGTGTTTATTTTGGTCTGAGCGCGGTTCAGGACGCCAAGGATAAAACCTATATTTCCAGGATCGGTGAACAGCAAGTACTCTCGCAGGAAATCGCGAAACTGGCTTCCCAGGCAGCACGTGGTGATGTGGCTGCATTCAGTCTTCTACAACGATCTCGTGATGAGTTTGAAGAAATCCTTAATTACCAGAAACAGGAAACCCCTGAACTGGCAGCGGGTGAAATGGCCTCACTCAATGAGCTCGATGGTATCTGGGTTGCCTACCGAGATAATGTGGATACCATTTTGAAGCGGCGTGATGTTGTGTCTTCCATGCGTTCCTATATCACGGGCATTAATGAACAGATTCCTACCCTGTTGGCCCTGTCTGACGAAGTGGTTGCCAGTATGGCGCAACAGGGTGCCAAACCGGATCAGGTTTATATCGCAACCCGTCAGTTGATGTTGATGCAACGTATTTCCAGTAACGTGAGTCGAGTATTGGAAGGGGGCGAAGGTGCGGTAACGGCGGCTGACCGCTTCGGCCGAGATGCTGCACTATTCGGACGAGTGATCCAGGATATGTTAAGGGGTAATCCACGCCTGCGTATCGAAAAGATCACTTCAGCTGATGCTCGCAATAAACTGCTCCAGGTTTCCAAACAGTTTGCCGAAATTCGTAACCAGGTGGGTGCGATTCTGGAACGTTCCCCTGAAATGTTCCAGGTATCTGGTGCGGCGGAAGAAGTTCTGGCCAGTTCAGAGACCCTGCTGAATAAGATTTCCGATGTATTTACGGCTTATGAGAAAACCTCTGAAGGTCGTTTCATGCCGATTCTGGCGAACATCTTTGGTGCAACCTCCCTGTTCCTGGTTGCTTTACTGGGTTATCTCTACTGGTATGACTCAAGACGTCGATTAACTGAAACTGAATCACAGCGTCGTTCAACGGAAGAAACCAATACCCGAAACCAGGAAGCGATTCTTCGCCTGCTGGATGAAATGGGTGACCTGGCGGATGGTGACCTGACGGTAACGGCAACGGTAACCGAAGATATCACCGGGGCGATTGCGGACTCTATTAACTACGCGATCGACGCACTACGTAATCTGGTTGCGGCGATTAATGATACGACTCAACAGGTATCAACTGCTGCACAACAGACCCAGGCCACAGCCATGCACCTTGCTGAGGCTTCTGATCATCAGGCACAACAGATCACTGATGCCTCATCGGCGATTAATGAAATGGCCGTGTCCATCGAAGCGGTATCTTCCCACGCCAGTGAGCTGGCCGACGAAGCGAACAAATCAGTAAGTATTGCAGGACGAGGCGCTGAAGCGGTGCAAAAGACCATCCACGGTATGGACACCATTCGTGAGCAGATTCAGGAAACCTCAAAACGAATCAAGCGACTGGGTGAAAGCTCACAGGAAATTGGTGACATCGTAGAACTGATTAATGACATTGCTGAACAAACCAACATTCTTGCTTTGAATGCGGCTATCCAGGCGGCCATGGCCGGTGAAGCCGGTCGAGGCTTCGCGGTGGTAGCAGACGAGGTACAACGCCTCGCGGAACGTTCCGGTGATGCAACACGACAAATCGAAGCGCTGGTAAAAGGTATTCAATCCGATACCAAGGAAGCGGTAAGCTCCATGGAAGAAAGTACCTCCGGGGTGGTCGCGGGTGCGCAACTGGCACAAAACGCGGGTGAGGCACTGGAAGCGATTGAAAATGTGTCCTCTCACCTTGCTGATCTGATTCGGAACATATCTGATTCGGCCTCACAACAGGCTCGGGCAGCGACCAATATTTCTGAAACCATGAACGTCATTCAGGAGATCACTACTCAGACTTCAGCGGGTACGAATGAAACGGCGGCCTCGATTGGTAATCTTGCAGAACTGGCCAATGAACTCCGTCATTCAGTCGCGGGCTTCAAGCTACCGAACTAGTAACGGGAGTCACCAAGGACTATGGCTATGCCTGAATACAAGCAAGGCATTCATTCCTGGGAAACCGGACAGGATGAAATGAGTGATGTTGAACTGAGCAACTGGCTGGAACTTCTGGAGCAACGCACAGGAATCAGCCTGCCTAGCGAACGTCAGTCGTTTTTGCTTAATAGTCTTGACCAGCGTATTCGCGAAATTGGTCTGGCCAATTACCAGTCTTATTACCAGTATCTCAATAATGGGGTTCAGGGTGAGCTGGAATGGGAGTTGCTGGTCGACAGGCTGACGGTACATGAAACCCGTTTTATGCGTGATGAGCATGCCCTGGCCCTGATTACTCAGCATTGCCTGCCACAGTTTCAGCCGGCCGATAATAATACTTTTAATGTCTGGAGTGTCGGCTGTGCGACTGGTGAGGAACCTTATTCCTTCGCCATGAGTATCGATAATTATTTCAGGCAGTCAGGCCGTTTCTTTGACTATAACATCCTTGCTACTGATATCAGTCTTGCGTCATTGATTACAGCGCAGTGGGGGATATACATGCATAACCGTGGCAAAAATATGCCTGAAGAGTTTCGTCAACGTTATGTGAAGCCTCACGATAATTCACACTTCAAAGTTAATAAAGTCATTCGAGATAAAGTGAAATTTTCTCAGTTTAATCTTTTGGCGTTAGAAACAGCTGAGCTGCCCCTGATGGATGTCATGGTTTGCCAGAATGTCCTGATTTACTTCAAACAGCAACGCCGTCGGCAATTGCTGGATCATATGGTACGTTTTCTAAAACCCGGTGGCATGTTAATACTGGGTGCTGGTGAAGTGATTAACTGGAAAAATGCTACAGTGAAAAGTTTTGATTTTCCTTCCACGCTGGCCTTTCAAAGAAAGCAAGAGCATGAACTAAAACAGGGTAATGCCTGATGAGTGTTGATCAAAGCCAGCTTGATTTAAATACCCTGCAATGGGTCAAGTCAGAAATCGACACCACATTGAAGCAGGCCCGATCGGCCCTTGAGCTGCATGTTGAATCTCCTGAAGACTCGACTCAACTGAAACTGATCAGCAGTTTCCTACACCAGATCCGTGGCACACTTATTATGGTTGAGCTGTATGGCGCGTCCATGCTGGCTGAAGAACTGGAATTGCTGGCTGGTGATATCGCCTCTAAAAAGGTTGAAGGTCGGGATGATATCTATGAAGTTATGATGCAGGCCATGTGGCAGTTGCCTGATTACCTGGAACGGCTCCAGGCTGGTTATAAAGATATTCCCATGGTTCTGTTACCCCTTCTGAATGACTTAAGGGCAGCACGTGGACAGCCTTTGTTGAGTGAAAGTGCCTTATTCTCTCCCAATCTCAATGTTGATATTCCCGTCATGGCAATTGACGGTGGCGAACCTTTACCAAGTCTCGCTAAAAGATTACGACATACCTATCATCTGGGCCTGCTTGACTGGTTCCGTGAGCGTGACACTCGTGGTGGTCTGAAAAAACTTGATTCTGTGATAGAAAAACTTCGTCAGTCAGCCAATGATGCCGAAGTTAATCGTGTGCTCTGGTCTGCGAGTGGGGTTCTTGAAGCCCTCAAACAGGGTGGTATTGAACCCAGTGTGGCTGTTAAGTTATTAATGGGGCAGGTTGATCGGCAGATTAAAAAAATCATCGACCATGGCGAAAATGCACTTTCCAGTGAACCACCTGCTGAGCTGGAAAAAAATCTTCTTTATTATATTGCCAGTTCTACCTCTACAGGTGAACGGGTCAATGAAATTAAGCAAAAATTCAAACTCTCCGATGCGCTACCGGATGCAGAGACACTGGAGCAGGCACGAATTGATCTGACTGGCCCCAACGCCGAGTTAATGCAAACGGTCTCTACTGTCTTGCTGGATGATCTTTTACAGATTAAAGATTCACTTGATGTCATTGTTCGGGCTGATGAAAAGGATCTGAGTTTACTTCCTAAAATGGCGGATGGCCTCTCACAGGTGGCCGATACGCTTGGCATGCTGGGTTTTGGTAAGCAGCGACAGACTATCCAGGAACAGGCGACCGTGTTAAGAGAAGTTGCCTCTGAGGAGCGACTGCTTGACGAAAAAGAATTAGTTGGCGTAGCGGAAGTCTTACTTTCGGTTGAAACCCTGTTAGAGGGCAATGTAGTTAATCCAAATGATCCGTCAGTTGAATTAGATCTGAATGACGAGATTAACAAACATCAACTGGTGGATTCGGTTATTACCGAGGCACGTACCAATATGTCTAAGGTCAAGGAAGCCCTTAGCACTTATCTAGATATGCCCCGTAATACCAGCCTTATTTCAGAAGTCCCTGAATTACTGGATCAGATTCGAGGAAGTTTTCAGATCCTTGATATGGTTCGCGCCGCTGAGCTTATCGAGGCATGCCGTAACTACATACAGAAGGGTATGCTTGAATCCAAGCGCAGTCAGGATCCTGCCCAGATGGAAGCACTGGCAGACGCTATTAGTAGTATTGAATATTACATGGATTCTGTGTCTGGTAAGTGGGGAAATCCTGAAGCCATTCTCAAGGTTGCTGAAGAAAGGCTGAATGACATTGGTATTTTCTCAGTAGCCCCCGAAGCTGTTGAGACTGATGAACAGGCTGCATCTAGCCAGGAACAAACTGATACAAAAACTGACCTTGAGCAACTGGATGAACATATCCTGCAGTCGGATGACACCATGATCGATCTTGGTAGCATGGAGTTTAATGCTGATCAGGAAAGTACTGATCTCATGGATATTGAGTTGTCAGATATGTCTACCGCTGAGTTATCGCTAGCAGAATTTGAAAAGGGTCTTGAACATCATCAATCTGAAAAACAACAGGATGATGCATCTGAAGCTGATGAAGATAGCCATCTAATATCAATGGATGGAATGCTTGACCCTTTGGCAACTGAAGCGGATGAAAATAATACCCAGGAAATTGATCTTAGTAGCGCCTTGCTGGAACAAAGCGAGTCAATTGAATTACAGGGCCTGGAAGAAGAAAAATCCACAGATACACAGGAAATTGATTTTGACAGTGCACTTGCAGAACTGGATAAATCCATTGAAGCATTTACTACAGGTATTTCTGCTGAAGCAGAGCAGGAGTCAGGATTAGCCGAATCAATAGAAGATACTTCTAATCAGACGCAGGAAATTGAGTTTGATAGTGCAATATTGGAATTAGATGAAAAAGACACCAGTGAGAATGTCTCAAACGAAACCCAGGAAATAGACTTCGATAGCACTATCCTGGAATTAGATACATCTGTAGACGGCTCTGACAATGCCATAAACTATTCTGGTCTTGCGGATATCGAGGAACTTGAACTCGAACCTCTGCCCGATTCATTTCTGACGCCTGCTGAGGAAAAATCAACTGAAACAAAGCTGACCCCGCCGGTATCAACGACTGAGATTGATTCACAACTGGCAGTCTGGTATGCCGATGCCTCAAATAAAAAACTCGCCAGAAAACTGCAGAAAGATCTAAAAACAATCAAACAGTTTGCCAAGTCGACTGAGCAGGAAGACATCTCAAAAATTGCTAAAGATATGATCGCTGTTATAAAAGCGGTTCAAGATGGTGAGTCAGAACTGACAGATGATATTCGCAATATCATGATGCTGGCCCAGTCCACATTAAAAGAACTGTTTGACGCAGATGCCGAACAGGCTGTGACGGTAGAAACCACTCAGCCTGTCAGGCAGAAATCTGAAACTAAACCAGGTGAAGTAGAACCTGTCCAGCCAGAAGCGATCAATGATGCTAAAGCCGTATCTGATGCGATAAAAGGTCTTGAGTTACCCGACGAAATTGATAATGAGATAGCGGAAATTTTTATTGAAGAGGCTCGTGAAGAGCATGCCAATATCTCACGCCTTTTGCCTATCTGGCAGGCGAATCATTCTGATGAAGAGAGCCTACGTGAAATTCGTCGATCTTTTCACACTTTGAAAGGCAGTGGTCGACTGGTTGGGGCGACAGATGTAGGTGAGTTTGCCTGGGCCTTTGAAAACATGCTTAACCGGGTACTTGATCATACCGTTGAGCCTGCTGATACCATGTTTGATTTGATTGACCGGGCCATAGATACCTTGCCGACATTAATGGAAATGTATCTGACAGGACAGAAACCTGGTCAGGACATATTTACCTTGATAGAACAGGCCGAGTCACTGAGTCAAGGCAAGGACATTTCTGTATCCGATCTTTCTACAGTTATATTACAACCAGGTATATCAGATGAAACTCTGGTGATGGAAAAGCCAGAGCTGGATATACCTGATAATGGTGTAGCGACGCCAGTAATCGATGAAACACTACTGGATATATATCGTAAAGAAGTAGATAGCCATCTTGCGACACTACATAGCTATATTGAAGGTTGGCGAGATAATATTGATCGTTCAGCAAATGATAAGTTGCTTCGAGCAGTCCATACTCTGACAGGTTGTTCAAGGACCGCAACAGTTAATACCCTGGCAGAGTTGTTCGGCGAAACAGAAAAATATGTTAAGCAACTGGATGCTGGCCAATCTTCAGTTTCAGAAGATGCTGTCAAGTTTCTTATCAGGTGTATTGATACTGTTGAACAGACACTTTCTGTACTGGGTCAGTCTGGCACAGTATTGCCGGGTATTGAGGACTTGCTGACTGAGATTCATGCCCTGCAGGCATCTTGTTCTGAAAGTGATAAATCATTTAATACTGATTCCAATGTCACTCGATTAAAACCTGTTAAAAATACTGTTGAGCCGGAAATAACTGCAAGGGCTGAGTACGATGAAGAGTTACTGAGTATTTTTGTTGAAGAAGCGGTTGAGATTCTGGATGAGAGTGATCAATTGCTGCACCAGTGGTCTGATAACAAACAGAATCCTGAATTTATTCCCGCCCTGCAACGTTTGTTACATACTTTAAAAGGTGGTGCACGGCTTGCTGGTTTATCGATCATGGGCGACCTCAGTCACAGTATTGAATCTATGCTGGAAGCCATGCTGGATACTGGTCTGGAAATGACCGATGAGGCCTACGATATCCTGATTGCTGCCCAGGACAAGTTGGTTAACATGCTGGAGCAAGCCAAACAATTGCAGCCTTTAACACCTGCTGAGGACATTATTGGTACAGTCAATTTCTTGCTTGGAAAGGAAAACTTCCCTGAAGATCCTGCTCTGAATAAAGTCACTCAAGTTGAACAGGAGCCTGAGCTGGTTCTTGTTGAAGAAGCAGATGTAGAAGATACAACTGGCGAACATCTACCTGACAATGTTGTTCCATTGGGAACTTTGGCAAAGATCGAAAATCGTGCTCCTGCTGTGACAGTGGATGAGCATCTGCCTGCTGAGCGTCCTGCTGCCAAGGAACTGGTACGTGTCCACTCTGAATTACTTGATAATCTGGTTAATTTTGCTGGTGAAGTCAGTATCTATCGTTCCCGTATGGAACAACAGACTACTGCCTTCCGCTATAACCTGCAGGAGCTTGATGATACGGTTAATCGTTTGCGTGAACAGTTGCGTAAATTTGAAATGGAGGCTGAGGCTCAGATCCAGTATCGTGCTGAAGAATCCTTTAGTCATTCCCATGAAGATTTCGATCCTCTGGAATTTGATCGCTTCACCCAGATGCAACAACTCTCTAGAGGTATGATGGAGAGTTTGAATGACCTTGATTCTCTTCGCGCGATTCTGTCTGGTTTGACCCGTGAATCAGAAACCCTGTTGGTTCAACAGTCTCGGGTAAATACGGAATTACAAGAAGGTCTGATGCGTACCCGCATGGTACCGTTTAATAGCCAGGCCAATCGCCTGCGTCGCATTGTTCGCCAGACAGCGGAAGAAATGGGTAAACAGGCTGAGCTTCATTTGCACGGCGCTGATAGTGAGATCGATAGAACTGTACTTGAACGAATGTTACCGGCACTGGAACACATGCTGCGTAATGCGGTTGCCCATGGTCTTGAGAATCCGACTGGACGCAAGGCTGCAAATAAGGCTGATATGGGGCAGGTGAATTTAAGTTTGAGTCGTGAGGGTGGTGATATTGTTCTGACCTTAACAGATGATGGACAGGGAATTGACCTTGATGCTATTCAGAATAAAGCTATCGAAAAAGGTAAGTTAAATCCTGATAGTAATATTACTCGTGAAATCTTATTCGACATAATTATGGAGTCAGGCTTCAGTACCGCCGATGAAGTAACACAAATTGCCGGTCGCGGTGTCGGTATGGATGTGGTGAATAATGAAATAAAACAACTGGGTGGCTTGCTCAAGATAGATACCGAGCAAGGTAAGGGAAGCAGCTTTACCATTAGTCTGCCACTGACACTTTCCTTGACACGTGCCCTTATGGTGCAGGTGGGTGAAGAGAGTTATGCCTTACCACTGTTAAGTGTGGAAGGTGTAGAACGTGTAACTGTTGAGCAGTTACAGGACCTTTATCATATGGATATCCCAGTATTTCAATGGTTGGGTAAGGACTATCCTTTCCTGCATTTAGGTTCGGCTATGGGGCTTTCCAAACGTAATATACCAACAGATAGAAGCCGAATTCCTTTGTTGCTGGTGCGAAGTGGTGAATACTGTGCTGCTGTACAGGTTGATAACCTGATCGGTAGTCGAGAAATTGTGGTAAAACCGGTTGGCCCACAATTGAGTACTATGCGTGGTATTGCCGGTGCTACGATCATGGGAGATGGTAGTGTCGTACTGATTATTGATCTCGGGGTACTGATACGCGCTTCCGCACTACAGGAAGAGATGGCTACCCGGGTTGTTCAGTCTACTTCAGCACTTATTGAACCCGAAAAAGAACGCCAGCCATTGATAATGGTTATCGATGATTCTATTACCGTGCGTAAAGTTACTACACGCCTGCTTGAGCGTAATAACTATCGTTCAGTTTCGGCCAAGGATGGTGTAGATGCCCTGGCGCAACTTCAGGAAATCAAACCAGATATTATGCTACTTGACGTTGAAATGCCTCGTATGGACGGTTTTGAGTTGGCAACTAACGTGCGTAATGATGACAAATTGAAAGATATCCCAATTATCATGATTACCTCTCGTACTGGCCAGAAGCACCGTGACAGGGCAGAGAAAATCGGAGTCAATATGTACATGGGTAAACCCTATAGTGAGGCTGAACTACTCGACAATATACAGTCTCTCATCGAAACAAGACATTAATTGTCGCTGGCAAATAAGGATGTGGTGAGCCAAGCATGAGAGAGAAGGAACTGGATAATATTAATGTAGCGATTGCCTCCCATGAGCAATCGCAACGACTTTATCTCAGGATGGCGATGGAGGCCAATGGTTTAAGTGTTGTATTAAATGATTCGCTGAGTAAGGAATTTATTCAGAAACTGCAAAAGGCAAATCCCGATGCTATCCTGCTCGATATGCACGATGATGAGCATCATGAAGACTTAATTGATGAGCTGCTGGACAGTGTGGATGTTCCGATTTTATTTAATGACGTCACAGGACTGACAATAAATGAACCGTCATCCCTGTCACTCTGGTATGGCAAACTCATGCGGAAGATTGCAGCATTAACTGGACGGGGTATTCGGGATTACAATCAGTTTGATCGCAGTTATGAAAGCCTGGTGGGTGAAATACCGCCTCAGTTATACGATAAATCACAAGGTGAGCTGGCTAAGCGGGTATGGGTGCTTGGTTCCTCACTCGGTGGGCCAGAAGCGCTTAAGAAATTTCTGAATAGACTACCAGCAGATCTACCGGTTGCGTTTATTCTTGCACAACACCTGGGCGCAAATTTTGTAACGCTATTGGCCAGCCAGTTGAATCAGACAAGTGCCTTTGAGGTACTGCCGCCAATAGATGGTCACGTGCTTCGGCATGGGCAGGTAGTAGTGGCGCCGGTGGGTCAGCGAATAACAATTAATCCAATTGGTGCTATCAAACTAAAGCCCTTAGATGAAGATAGCCCATATACACCTTCAATTGACAAGGTGTTGACGGACATGGCAACTCGATATAAATCGCATTCCGGAGCTATTATATTTTCCGGTATGTGTGATGATGGTAAATATGGCTGTCAGGTCATGAAGCAGTATGATGGACAGATATGGGCACAGGATGCAGATAGTTGTGTTATCAGTAGTATGCCGGATAGTGTTCGTGACACAGGTGTTGTAAGTTATTCAAATGGTCCAGAGCAACTTGCCGACAAACTGGTAAAACAGTTTCAATTTGATTTGGTGGATAGTTAAATGGCAGATGTAACCTATATAGGCAACAAGAAAAATACTCAAGGTGCCCCGGCATTGCCTCCCGGTCAGGCCAGTGTAGTCCATTGCCTTATGATTCCCCTGACAACGGATATTTTGTTATTACCCAACGCCGCGATTGCAGAAGTGATTGCGGCCAGGCAACCGGATGTTGTTGAGGGTACACCAAACTGGTTTTTGGGCCATGTTGACTGGCGTGAATATAAGGTTCCAGTAATTGCGTTTGAAACACTTAATGGTGATGTGGAAGGTGAGGTTGCCATTAACAAGCAGGGTCGAATTGCCATCATGAACACCCTGAATGGAAATACCAGACTGCCTTATATTGGAATTATGACTCAAGGGATTCCAAGGCTACAGGTAGTTCAGGCCAAGGGGATTGAGGCCAATACAGAAACGGTAGGACGCAATAACCTCTATGTGAATGAATTTGTCGTGGTCAATGGTGAGCCAATCAGTATCCCAAATTTAGATCTGCTTGAACGGGTACTAATTGAGTTATCCCCATGAGGTTTTTGCTTATTTAAGTCATTTTTATGGTTGTTATAAAGAGGGCAAATGCCCTCTTTTATTTTGTGAAAATATTATAAATAGCTTAATTCTTTTTTGATTTTCGACGATATATGAAGTATCTCCAACTTTCTGGTTGTTAGTCTGCGTAGATGTAATGCTAAAAAAAATCAAAGTCAGTCAGGTAAAGCCTGGTATGTATGTCCATGACCTGGACTGTGGCTGGCTTGAACACCCATTTTTCCGTTCCCGATTTACCGTATCCGATGAGTCAGTCGTAGAAAAGATTGTCGTAACAGAGATTCAGCATCTGGTTATTGATACCGAAAAGGGTATTGATTGCGAAGAAGAGTCTGTCTGCGATGTCCAGTCTACATTACAACAGAATATTTCAGATAATCATGCACGAAAGGAAGGTGATGGTAAGCAGGTGCCGGCTGCAGATGAAATTGATAATGCACGACATATTTATCAGGAGGCAACAGGTGTTATTCATCATTTGTATGAGGAAGTACGACTTGGTAAACAGGTTGTACTCGAACACATAGAGCCAATAACCGAAAAAATTGTCAATTCTGTTTTCCGTAACAAAGATGCTCTAATCAGTCTGACAAGAATCAAAGATAAGGATCAATACACATTTAAGCATTCGGTCAGTGTAAGTGGCTTACTGGCTAGTTTTGCATTGGATAGAGGTTTTAGTCGAGAACGGATAAGACAGGTGGTATTGGGCGGTTTGTTGCACGATGTAGGTAAGATGCAGGTTCCGGCTGAAATACTAAATAAGCCAGAAAAACTTACCGACTCAGAATATGAAATCATGAAATCCCATGTTATCCATGGCATGGGATTGTTAACAGAGCTACCGGGCCTAACGCAAGATGCGATGGATGTTGTAACGATGCATCATGAACGCATTGACGGTAGCGGTTATCCCCGTGGACTGAAAGGTAATGAAATACCCATGGTCGGACAGATGTCGATGATTGTGGATGTTTATGATGCCTTAACGTCAGTCCGATGTTACAAAAACGCCTGGGAACCCAGCTATACGTTGAAAAAAATGCTTGAATGGTGTGGTCGCCAGTTCAATCAGGAGTTGGTCAGTCATTATATCCGTTGTCTTGGTATCTATCCGGTTGGTTCACTGGTACAGTTAAAATCCGGGTTAGTGGGTATTGTTATGGAACAGAATGAAAAAGATCTGTTACGTCCGGATGTGCGTGTTATCTATAACAGTCGGTTTGAAAAGTATGTTCAGGTTAAAGATATTCAAATGCGGAAACTTCCTGAAGAAACTATCGTAGAAGCTATTTCCCCGGAAAAATATAATATCGACCTTGCAGCGTTTGTTTAATAATTTACATACACTCCACATCATGCTATTGATAGAGCATGGCGCATAACTTTGCTATTTCACGTTTATTGACTGATCGCCAATTCTGGTTGGTAGTTGTGGCAGGTCCCTTTTTCTGGCTTAGTCTTTATTCATCAGGAACTGCGGTAACCGGACCTGACTGGGTTTCCGAAAATATAATGTTGTTTTTGCAACTAGCTTTATTATATCCAGTTGTAGAAGAGATGGTATTTCGAGGCTTGGTGCAAGAAGGACTATGGAAAACCAGAGCAGGACGATTGTCGATTTACTGTATTAGCATGCCAAACATTCTGACGAGTATCTTATTTACCCTGTTTCATTTCTTCAATCATTCACCAGCCTGGGCAGTGGCTGTGATTTTTCCCAGTCTTGTATTTGGTTATTTTCGTGATCGATATAATATTTTAATTCCATCAATTATTTTGCATATTTTTTACAATGCTGGATATTTTTTCCTATTTGGCAACTAGGATTATTATCTCGACCTTGTGAGCCTGTCTAACCTTGTAGTATTGATTTTGTAATGGTTAATGCGCTACTAATTCATTTTTCATCATTATAAAAATTTTAAATAGACAAAATTTTATGCTCATATTTTAATATATATGATAATTCGCAATTACGGTTGAAAAAATCGTCCATTTATTCTCCTGTGTAATCTATTTGTAATCTCCTTCGAGTTAGGATGGTATCCAGATAAAAGTGTGTCGTTGTAGGAGGGGTGCTATGATGAAGAGCAAACTATTGGCCATGCTATTAATCTGGATGGGGGTTATGTTGGTAGGGGTTTTTGGCCTACCGGCACAGGCGGCTGAAGTGGTACCGGATTGGCCGGTGACCGATGGTCAAATTAATGCCACAGCCACGGACGGTACTCACCTTTATGTGGGCGGCTATTTTTCAATGATTGGTAAGCCCAATGGTCATGGTCGGGCTTTTGATACCAGTGATGGGATTGCAGATCTTTCTCTACCATTTGTAAATAAACGTATTGAGGTTGTAATTCCTGATGGCAGTGGTGGTTGGTTTATTGGAGGTGCATTTTCCAGCGTGGGGGGAGTCACGCGAAAGGGTATTGCTCATATTCAGGCCGATGGTTCTTTAGGAGACTTTGATCCGGATATTAGTGGTACTGTGTACAGTCTATTACTGGATGGAACAACACTATACGCTGGAGGGACGTTTACCAGGGTTAATTCATCATCAATAAACCGGAAATATCTTGCATCATTCGATATCAACCAGGCAACAGACAATGTAAAAGATTTTAACCCGGGGTTGAATGGTTATGTTTATGCATTGACAAAATATGGCACTACCCTGTATGTCGGGGGACAGTTCACTCAGGTCAATACCAATGCGGGCGAGTATCCAGGCGTGTCATATATTGCCAAGAAACGCAATTATATAGCTGCCTTTGATACTACTCAGGCCTTTGATAATGCCACTGCCTTTAATCCCAGTCTTGACAATAAGGTATATAGTTTACAGATAAATACTACTGGCACCACCCTTTATGCTGGGGGTACATTTACCAAAGTCAATTTGGCAACAACGCCAGTCACACGAAGTCTTGTTGCCTCTTTCAATACCAATGATGGTTCATCTACTGTCTTTGATCCCAATGTTATAGGTAATATGGTGAACACTTTGCTGCTGGAGGGTTCAACACTGTATGCCGGTGGATACTTTCAGACCGTTAATGATGGGGTCAGTCGGACGAATCTGGTGGCATTTAATAGCACTACTGGTATTGAAACGGGATATAACCCCAGTCCTAATACGACAGTGCATTCTATGGCTTTGGATGGCACTACACTTTACGTGGGAGGGCATTTTACGACGGTTAACACCACAAGTAATATAAAAGTCCGACGCTACCTTGCTGCCTTTACTACTACTAAAAATACTCAGAACGTTATCAATAACTTTGTGCCAAAAATAAATCAGACTGTACAGGCTGTGGCAGTTCAGGGTGGTAAAGTTTATGCGGGGGGGGATTTTACTCTGGTTGATGGTCTAGATAGAAATAATATGGCAGCTATTCATTTAGAGACTGGTGAAGTGACCGGTTTTAATCCCAGCCCTGATGGTTTGGTGGCTTCTTTGGCATGGGGTAATGATATGCTTTATGCTGGTGGGGGGTTTTTGAATGTCAATACTGTACCAGGAAATCAGCCAGCAGCTCGACAGTATCTGGCCAGCTTCGATACGACTGTGATGGAAAATAATGTCACTGGATTCAAGCCAGGTGTGGATAGCAATGTCAACTCACTGTTACTTGATGGAGTAACATTATATGCAGGCGGTTTTTTTACCCATGTGGACAGTGACTTAAGTAACACGCCTCGTAATAATCTTGCAGCCTTTGATACGACATTGGAGACGGGTGCCATGACAGCATTCGATCCTTCACTTAATGGGAGTGTGACCTCACTACAAAAAGTTGGCAATATCCTATATGCAGGAGGATATTTTTCTCAGGTAAATACCAATGCAGCTCTGTATCCAGGAGAAACCATTACCGTAAAGGATCGTAGTTATATTGCAGCCTTTGATACTCAACATGCCATTAACAATGCCACTGAGTTTAATCCTTCGTTAAATAGTAATGTTCAGTCTATGGTAGTGAGTGAGGGAATTCTTTATGCAGGAGGATTTTTTACAGAAGTAAATACCCAGCTGGGGGGAACATTACAGTCCCGTAAATATCTGGCAGCTTTTTATACGACAGTGATGGAAGATAATGCCACTTTATTCGATACACAACTTAATAATTATGTCATGGCACTGGCATTGCGTGGCACCACACTTTATGCGAGTGGTGCATTCTCCAAGGTCAACACCAACCAAGCTCGCCAGGATTTTGCTGCCTTTGATGTAACCAGGGTGACGGACAATGTGACATCGCTAATTATCCGACATAACTCTCCTGCTAAATCGCTAAGACTTATAGGGGAGAGATTGTTTACCGGTGGTACTTACGCATACATTGAAGGTGAGCATCATCATTCCCTGGGGGCAATCCAGTTTACTCCACCTACAGTGAGTGTTGATGTCCCATCTGGGAGCTACAATACAGCACAAAATGTTGTATTAGAATGCGTGCCTTCGACTGGCTTAAACTGTAAGACGTATTACAGTACTGATACTAGTGCACCATTACGTTCTTTTGATGAGTATGATATGCCAGTAAGTGTGAGTGTTGATACCACATTACGGTTTTACAGCAAGGATGATGAAGGGACCATTAGTGAAATTTATTCTACAGAATACCGTTTTGATAAAGTGTCCCCAATTGTGAGTATAACACCCACTGCCGGAACGTATAAATTTACTCAGGCTGTTTCTATCACTTGTATGGATGATAATAGTGGTTGCGCAGATATTTTATATACTACAGATGGTAGCGATCCAAAAATATCAGGTACAATTTATACCGATCCCATCGTGGTAGAAAGCAACATGACCTTCAAGTTCTTCGCTAGTGATAATGCCGGTAACAACAGCGAAGTGATCACACAAGATTATGTGATTGATAGTGTGGCTCCCGTTGTCAGCGCTACTCCGGCTGGTGGGAGTTATGACAGTACACAAACAGTAACCTTAACTTGCAGTGATGAAAATAGTGGCTGTATCAGCATTATTTACACCATTGATGGGAGTGACCCTAAAACATCGGGTCTTACATACACCGACCCCATCACTATCGATAGCACTAAGACCCTCAAGTTCTTCGCTAGTGATAATGCCGGTAATGAAAGTGTTGTGATGACCGAGATATATACTATTACGATCGGGAGCAACACCAATTCAACAGCTGCTGGTGGAGGCAGTAGTGGCGGATGTTCGCTAAGGTCTGGTGCACCGTTTGATCCCACCTTTGGTCTAATAATGCTTGTTTACCTGTTTTACTGGTGGCGTACCCGGCGATACTGAAACAGGTGATTTTTCACCATAAAGAATAGGTAAGTGTGATACTAATTAGCCCCGGCAAATTGGCCGGGGCTTTTCGCTGAGTATTCTATATAATACTCTCCGCCTCCAGGCATGATTTAATCACCTTCAATTCATCAGTTATTCAGCAGGGCATTTTATTATGAGCAAACACTACGACCTCATCGCCATTGGCGCCGGCAGCGGCGGTTTATCAGCAGCAGAACGTGCTGCGGAATACGGCAAAAAGACCGCTGTTATCGAAAACAAAAAGCTGGGCGGAACCTGTGTCAATATCGGCTGTGTGCCGAAGAAGGTCATGTGGTTTGGCTCTCAAATTGCTGAGACTTTGCAGCTAGCTGGTAGCTACGGTTTTGATGTTTCGGTCAACAACTTCAGTTGGTCAAAACTGGTCGAGTCCCGCGAGGGCTATATAAAAGGGATTACTGACTGGTATGGCAATTACCTCAAAGACTCCAATATCGACCACCTGCAGGGCACAGCTAAGTTTGTCGATGTCCATACCCTTGAGGTCGATGGGGAACAATACACGGCCGATCACATTGTCATCGCATCGGGTGGTTATCCGGTTATCCCTGATGTGCCGGGTGCCGAATATGGCATTACCTCCGATGGTTTCTTTGCCCTCAATGAGCAGCCCAAACGAGTGGCTGTGGTGGGAGCGGGTTATATCGCTGTGGAGCTGGCCGGGGTACTCAATGGTCTGGGCAGTGAGGTCAGCATGTTGCTGCGCAAGGACCATTTCCTGGGCAGTTTCGATGCCATGCTGCGCGAGACCTTGATGGAGGAAATGCTTGAGACCGGGGTGAATATCATGCCCCGCATCAGTATCGAAAAGGTCGAGAAGGTGAGTGATGGCTCACTGACCATCCACTGTGCCGGGGGTGTGACCCTGCAAGGTTTTGATTGTCTGATCTGGGCCATCGGTCGGGCACCCCTGATCGAGCCACTCAACCTGCCTGCCTCCGGGGTGGCCACGGATGATCAGGGCTATATCCCCACCAATGAATTTCAGGAGACAAATGTGAAAGGGATCTATGCCGTGGGGGATGTCACTGGCCAGGCCCAACTCACCCCAGTGGCCATTGCCGCAGCACGTCGCCTGTCAGATCGACTCTTTAATAATATGCCGGACAGGAAGCTGGACTACGAAAATATCCCCACAGTGATGTTTTCTCACCCTCCCATCGGTACCGTGGGCCTGACCGAGGGCGAGGCCAGGGCCAAACATGGGGATGCGGTTAAGGTCTATCAGGCCCGATTTACCGCCATGTATCATGCCCTGACCAATCATCCCCAGAAAACAGCCATGAAATTAGTGTGTGTTGGTGCTGAAGAACGTGTAATTGGGTGTCATGTTATCGGAATTGGTGCCGATGAAATGTTACAGGGGTTTGCCGTGGCCATCAAAATGGGGGCCACTAAAAAAGACTTCGATAATACGGTAGCTATTCACCCGACCAGTGCTGAGGAATTAGTCACCATGCGCTGACATTTTACCGGGGGAATGGCTGTCCCCGGTAAAGAATAATGGAAGCGACAAAAAGAAAATTACAAGAAGATTATTGCGGACTGGTGTTGACCTATCGGGTCAATGACACCCTGCTATGTGTTCCCGTGGAACATGTTGAGTCGGTCATTGAGCCTCCCAAACTGACTGACATCCCCAATGCGCCCAGTTATGTCATGGGTGCGTTTCTGCATCGTGGCAAAGCGGCCCTGGCTCTGTCACTGAATAAATTACTCCGCCTACCGTCTACAGCTGGGGAACACGGTAAAAAAGAAAGCCTGTTAGTGGTCTGGATGGGGGATCACCCTGTCGGCTACTGGGTGGACGAAATCAAGGGCATGACCGATTCCAGTCGTGGACACTGGTCAGCGGTACCGGCCCTGATCCGGGATCAGGGTATTACACGTGCGCTGGTCTGTGACGGTAATGTATTTTTTCCCCTGGACCTCACACAATCCAAACAGTTCGGTGAAATATTCCGTACCCTTGAAACTCTGGAGAAAAACCGTGTCCATGAGGTCACTGAAGAAGATGTAAAACGTGTTCAGCAGGAGACTCAACGGGCTGAGCAACAAGGGGCCGAGGCCCTGTTGGAACCAGAACAGGAAATCATCCCCGAAGATGATTATAAAGTCGCAGAGTTTCCTGCAGACAGGGAATTTGAAGAAGATTACGAAGATCACATTCAAACAAAAAGTTTTACAGATCACGAGCCAGAAATCGAAGCCAGTGAATCTGAGTTTGATACCTCTGCCCTGGCCCAGCAAATGTATGAGGCTCGATTTGCTCCGGCTGACTCAGAATCAACCCAACAAACAGAGCTGGACTATGATGAAAGTGGCCAGGCTGATGCCTTCCTCTCGGAAAAGGGGGATAAGACTGAGCTTTCCGAACAGGCTGATCAGCCGACAGAAGAGGCCTCCAATGAATCTATTGTCGATGAAAGACAGCTCGATGCCTTTGACCAGGACTATCTGGAATCACTAAAACTTGAAACGATTGAGCTGCTGTTTGATGAACATGGCCAGGCTGATGCCTTCCTGCAATTGCTTGAAAAATTCGATGAGCCAACCAGAGAAATAGACACCGGCAGTCTGGATGAGGCATCAAACGAACCTTTCATTGATGAATCCCAGATCGACGCCTTTGACCCGGAGTATCAAAAAACCATTCAGCTGGAACAAACTCAGGATATCAGGGCGGATGACCAGGATAATGAAGGTCTTGCCCTAACTGAAGAACCTTACTCATATCTACCAACTAGCTTAGCAGATGATGAGGTACAGGATGACTCCGATGCTTCACTGGATTATGAAAAACTATTTTCTGAAGATGAAGAAGAACATAGGCCAGATGGTGATGTAGATGAGTTGTCCCTGAATGAAGAACCTTATTCCTTGCTGCCAGCTCGTCTGCCAGATGAAGAGGGTTCAGAGAGCGATATTGAAACGACATCGTATGATGATCAGTTAGATGATCTACCCGACATGGATTCAACCCTGGCCAGGGCTGATTATTATGCCGATAGAATAGCTGAGACCTGGGAAGTCGAACCGGGTCTGGACGATGAAGCGATTCCACCTGCTGCCAGAGAAGATAGGCCACTGGCAAAGGCTGACTCTGGTTTTATCACCGATATCCCAGAAGAGCTTGAGATTGAGCCCGAAGAAGATGAGATCAAAACGCGTGGCCCGATTGCTCCCATGCCGGGTGGAATTATTATTCGACCCGATGGCCAGGTCAGCAAAAGCTTTGGTCTCATAAAGGTATTTACTATTGTATTGGCCACCAGTGCGGCCGGTGCCTGGTGGTTCCGGGATGAATTGTTCCACCGTGAACATATCCGCAAAGAAATTCCTTCCATCTTACAAAATGAGATTGCCTATCTTTATTCTGAGCGTGTCAAAATCGTCAATCCACCGCGTGGTAAGACCCGCATGCTGGTCGAAACACCTGATGAAGAGATAAAGGTTATCAAACGTAAGTACGTTAACAGGGATCTGTTACGGGAAAGAAGGAAAAAAGGGGTTAAACTTCACCGGGTCAGGAGAGGTGATACCCTGTGGGATATTGCGCAGAAGTATCTGGCCGATCCCTACCGTTATCCTGAGCTGGCAGAAAACAACCGTATTCATAATCCAGATTTAATTCGCTCCGGTGATGTGGTAAAAATAACAGTCAAGAAGACTGATAAAAAATAACACATGCCTGTCGATAGCTTCGAGAACATCAAGCCTGACATCCACCCCACAGCCTATATTCACGAGCAGGCCCTTGTGGTTGGTGATGTAGTTATTGGAGAAGACAGTTCCGTCTGGCCCTTTACCGTCATTCGAGGGGATGTAAACGCGATTCGCATTGGTCATCGCACCAATGTACAGGACAACTCGGTACTACATGTTACGCACGATGGCCCTTATCGGCCCGGTGGTTATTCGCTTGAAATTGGTAATGAAGTGACTGTCGGACACCGAGTTATTCTGCATGGCTGCAAGGTTGGTAACCAGTGCCTCATAGGTATGGGGGCGATTGTGATGGATGGCGCCGTGTTACAGGACAGGGTCTTGTTGGGTGCAGGCAGCCTTGTGACTCCCGGCAAGGAGCTAACGGGTGGTTATCTGTGGATGGGACAACCGGCCAAAAAGATTCGTGAGCTTTCTGAACAGGAACTCGAATCCCTTGAATATTCCGCTCAGCATTATGTGCGGGTCAAAAACAGATACCTTCAGACTTAACTCAGTTCTTCTTACTGGCACGCCATTGCTGGAAGGTCGGGTACTTCAGGTATCCCTTGTCCAGCACATAATCCAGAACATTCCGCAGGCGATAAAACCACACCACCGAATCGATACGTAGTACCTCATTTCCCTGTTCATCAAAAAACATCAGAGTAGGCGTATAGTCGAGATAGAGTTCATTGGCCCAGGCTCGGCTGGTGGTGCGTTTACCTGAAGGTGTAATAATGGGTTGCTTAGAGGTGCTATCTAGCTGTACTGCATTAAATTGTTTAAGCCATTGTGTAATTAACATGTTTTGTAACGGCCCACCATGTAAAACATCACAGGCATGGCAATGAGGATGCTCAAATAAGACCATTACGGGTTTTTTAGTTTTAGAAAGATCAAACAGTTTATCGCCATATCGAATCGCTGGGTGACGATTTAAATCCTTGTTGCCATAACTCAGGGCTAGCTGTGCTCGGGCATAGTAATCAGCAAATTTTTCATTTTGGTGATGATTATCAGCCACGTATTCCAGTACGGCCTTGAATTGGTAAGGGGGTCGGTAGCCAATTAGTTTATAGGCAAGTTTACCATTTCGATCATAGATATGCAGGGTTGGGGTGAAATTGGCCTTTTGTTGTATGGCGTAATCTTTTTCAGACATCTCCTTGCCTTTATGGTCAGTAATCTGCCGTTTACCAAGCACATCAATGGCTATGACATCAAAGTGGCGCTGGGTATAGGTTCGTATATCTGGCCTGCCCCAGTTCTTCTCCAGCATGGCCTTGCAATAGGCGCAGTCATGCCGACCAAAATAAACAATCAGGCCACGACTTTCACTTCTGGCATCGGCCAGATCTTCCTGCAAATCCAGAAAACTGAGCTTGAACCAGGAGGGCAGGTGCAGGGCATCTTTCAGGGGGGTGTCGTCAAATACCAGTGGGTCATCCTTTACAGAGCTGGATTTTGCCAAAACTGGTAGAGAAAACAGCCAAAACAGACACAGGATCGACAAACATACCAGCCATTTTGCTGCAGATATGCGCCCTGAATGGTCTATAATGGTATGGCAATTTCGATATAGCACAACAAACCTGTCTGTATCGTGATTCCTGAGTGATAAAGTATAAACAAATGGTGATGTAATGACGATAAAAGTTGACGTTTCGGTTGGAGAATTTCTCGACAAGGTAACTATCCTCGAAATCAAAAGCGAGCGCATCAAGGATGCCGCCAAGCTGGAAAATGTAAATAAGGAACTAAATCTTTTAAAAAAAACCTGGGCCGAATCAGAGTTTGCCAAAGCAGACATCACCGATGAAATGAATCGCCTCAAGGCGATCAACGAAAAACTCTGGGAAATCGAAGACGATATTCGAGACAAGGAACGCGACCGAGCTTTCGATGAAAAATTCATCGAGCTTGCCCGTGCAGTTTATTACTCCAATGATGAGCGCGCTGCGATCAAAAAAGAACTCAACCTCAAACTCGGCTCTGGCCTGGTGGAAGAAAAATCCTATTCAGATTATTCACAGGCGAGTTGATATTCAACTGCAGTAATCTTATATAATTCAAAACGCCCTGCTTAGCAGGGCATTTTTTTTCATAGGGGTATAATTTTTCATATTATTAAATGCTGATTCTAATATTGTGAAGGTGTTGTTAGCTATTAAATATTACAGTTGACAACTATTAAATAAATACTTAGTCTCGAATAAGTATAAAAAATCACATGGATGTAGTGAATCTTTCCCCCAATTCCCTCTTCCAATATTGTTTACATCTTACAGTAACTCTGTTTGGTGATAGCTATCAATGTCGTTATGACGTCTTATGGATTAGGAGTCTAAAAATGAAAAAATATATATACCTTTTATCACTTATAAGTACCTTCATTTTTTTAATCGTATTTAAAAATGCACTCTCTGCAGACGAAGGGCCTATGTATTTTTTGAGTTGGGGGGGTAATCCAGATGGGAGCCCTAAAATCATATCGATGAGTCAAACTCCCACGCCAGTATGTGCACAATTCGCACAATTTTATACTTCAGAAATACAAAATACGACACTACTTTTCTATGATGTTACTCCACCGTCTTATGATGGTGATTCATGGAATTGTGATGTCATATGGCCAGGTAGATGGTCGGATGCTTGGAATGCCAGAAGATTCTTTATAGGTTCAGGTTATAAGGGCAAAAATCCAGCTCGGAATAAAGGAAAAAGCGAATCCTGCTCTTTAGTCGGTAATCCTGTAAATTCAGCCACCGGTAACAAGTATCAAGTTGAAAAAGATATTACTGGTGATTTACAAAATAGCTTTCAATTAATCAGACACTACAACAGCCGTAGCAACCAACAGGGTGTTTTTGGCAATAAGTGGACTACGATATATGACCAGAAAATAATTCGAACAACCTATACTACGGCTGACACGAATTTCATTTCCCCTGTGGCCACGCTATACAGGGAAGACGGCAACATCTACACATTCGAAGACAAAAGTGGAATATGGGAACACACCACATCAGAGTATGTAGGCAAACTGGAGGAATTGGCAGATGGCTGGCAATTCACAACGCCTGACAACAAAGTAGAACACTACGATTCTACAGGTCGTTTGACTCAGATTAGCGAACCGAACGGTTTTACCCAGACCATGGTCTATGATGGCAGAACAGGCAAGCTGATTCAGGTAGTTGATAGTCTGAACCAGTCACTGACGTTTGGTTATGATGATCAGAATCGTATTAACGCAGTAACCGACTCAGCAAATCGGCTGTTTACCTATACCTATGATGTTAATAATAACCTTACATCGGTGATCAAGCCTGATACTACTGTTAAAACCTATCACTATGAAGATATAAATTATCCCAATGCCCTGACAGGTATCACCGATGAACGGGGACTTCGCTATGCCAACTGGGAATATAATATCAGTAATCAGGTGACGGCCAGCTATCATGCAGGCAATGCTAGTCGAGTAGATCTGAACTATAACATCGATGGAACAACCACTGTCACGAATAGCAAAGCTGTCAGCAGTACATATGCCTTTGAAAATAAACTTGGAGTGATGTATCTGAGCAGTATTGCAGGACCGGGTTGTAGCAGTTGTGGCAATGGCAATACCAGTTACGAATATGACCCAAGCAATAGCAACTTACTGGCTAAAACTGTTAATAACCAGAGAACAGAATATGGCGATTACACCAGTAAAGGAGAGCCGGGTTTTAAAATCGAGGCAGCCGGTACACCGGAAGCAAGGACCATCCGTTATAGCTATGACCCCCGATTTACCAATAAGGTAAGCCAAATTATTGAGCCGTCGGTTCATTCCCCAGCATCAAGAATTACCACCTTTGAGTACGACACATTCGGTAACCCCACACGTTATCAAATCGATGGTTTCAGACCCGATGGCTCGCCGGTATCCCGTTCATACCAACTGCAATATAACGGGCCAGTTAACCAGTTAAGCCAGATCGATGGGCCAAGGACGGATGTAAATGATGTGACCAACCTCTTCTATTATCCCAATGATCCTGCTCAGGGTTTCAACAGAGGTCGCCTGCAGCGTGTCGAAGGGCCGAACGGGTTGATACTACGAGACAATATCCAGTACACCGCCACTGGCAAGGTACAGTCAGAGACAGGCATAAATGGGCTTTTCACTACGAATACCTATTATCCTGGTAATGATCGACTGGAAACACGCACTCAGGGCGATTATGGTCAGCTAAGAACCACCCATTGGAGCTATCTACCAACCGGAGAAGTAGAAGCTGTGACTCTGGGGGCGGGAACACCTGAAGAAATGATTCTTCACCTTACCTATGACGACGCCCGCCGCCTGCGTCGTATCACCGACAGACTTGGCAATTATATCGAGTTTGAGCTGGATACCGAGGGTAATCAGCTCTCAGAAAAGGTCTTCGACAACATGGGCTTTCTGAAAAAGACCCTGAACCAAACCTTTGATGTTTATAACCGTCTTCACTCGACTTCACAGGCCAATGAAAATAATGGCTACGATTTTGCCCCTGATGGCACCCTGAACGTACATATCGATGGTAATAATGTGGTCACTGAGTTTGGTTATGATGCCCTCAAACGCCTGACCACTACCAACCAGGATCCGGGCGGTAGTGACCCCTCCACGATCAATACTCTGACCCAGTACGGCTATAATGTACACGACAAACTTACCAGTGTGACAGATCCAAAAGGTAGTAGGACCGATTATTTATATGACGATCTAGGTAACATGCTGGTACAGATCAGCCCTGATACCGATGTCACCACCTTTACTCATGATGAGGCCGGTAACATTAAGACCCGCACCGATGCAAAAGGTCAGGTTCTGCACTACATGTATGATGAATTTAATCGCCTGCTCTCAATTGATGCCCCTGGCACTGAAGAAGATATCAACCTGATTTATGATGTTTGTCCTTATGGTTTAGGTAGGCTGTGTCATGCCCATATTGGAACGACCAGTATTGATTACTTTTATAATGCCTTTGGTGATGTTGAAAAACATCAGGGCACTGTCTATGAATACGACAGTGTGGGCCGTATCAAGACCATGATCTATGCCTCGGGTATTGTCCTTAACTACCAGTACAACCCCAGTGGTCAGATACGCAAAGTCACCGCCAATATTGAAGGCATGGATCGCATCCTGGTCGACAATGTGCAATATCAACCCTTTGGGCCGGTTGAATCGATGATTTACGGTAATGGTAAAGACATGCTAAGCCAATATGACACAGCCTATCGGTCTACCCAGTTAAACACACCCGGTGTATTGCAACTCAACTATCCTGCCTATGATGGCAATGGAAATATCCTCGCGCAGGATGAATTAATCTCCAGTAATTTCACTAACTATGCATATGACAGTCTGGATCGACTCATCGCATCCAATGACAGCCTGTTTGTCCAGGCATTCAGCTATGACAAAAACGGTAACCGTATCCAGTTATTCGATAACAGCATACTGACTAACTATGAATACTCACCAGCAGGTAATCAACTGCAACAGGCAGGTAGTGTAGCGATTGTCACAGATCCCAATGGCAACATTGAGTCAGATGGCACCAATAACTATACCTATTCTTCCTACAATCTTTTGAATACCGTCAATGGCAATGTCAGCTATCGCTACAACGCGCTGGGTCAGCGTATTAGCAAGACAGTTGATGGGGTGGAGACACAGTATATCTATGACCTTAATGGCAAGCTGATTTCTGAAAGAGATGCCAGCGGTCAGATAACAAAGGATTATTTCTATCTTGGGAGTCAGCCGATTGCTGTTTATAGCCATAGCCAGACAGTGGCAGAACCTGTTGATCTGGTGATTGATAATCCAGAGGCAAGTTATATTGGTAATTGGAGAGCATCTAGTAAATATCCAGGATTTATTGGCAGTAATTACCATTTCATAGACCCAGGTGTTGGGACTGGCCCAGTACCATTATTCGTCGTAGATAATGGCGATCCCGGAACGAGTGTTGTTGGAACATGGCTATATTCATCCAGATATGCTGGATATAAAGGGAGTGACTATGCATACAATGCGGCCGGAACAGGCCAGAATGTTTATACTTGGCCAATTGGTGTAGACACACCGGGTGAATACAGGGTGTATGCGAACTGGACATCCAGTGCTACTCGTGCCACTGATGCGAGCTATACCATAACCCATGTGAACGGTGTCGATACAGTAACAGTTAATCAGCAAACCAATAGTGGTAGCTGGCAACTGCTTGGTAGTTTCATGCTGGATGCCAACAGTCAGGTCAGTTTGAGTGATGCCGCTAATGGGTCAATGGTTGCGGATGCCATTATGGTTGCAGGCCTTACCGACCAAATAAATGCGGCCACCTGGGTTCTACCTGTTGCAGCTGGAAATTATCAAATATATGCAAACTGGAGTGCCGACGCCGGGCGTGCGAATGATGCCCCCTACACAATCAATCACGCAGGTGGGAGCACACCTATTGTTGTAAATCAACGCATTAATGGAGCAAGCTGGCAACTGCTTGGAGAATTTGCTCTGGGTGAGTCGAGCAGTATACAACTGACTCAGTCGCTTAGTGGCTATTCAGTTGCTGATGGAATAAGGATTGTTGGAGAGTCTCAGGCAGCGGGTGCAGGTGAATTACACTATATCCACACCGACCACCTTGGCACACCCAGGGCCGTGACCAATGACACCGGCACCGTTATCTGGCGCTGGCAAAGCGACCCCTTCGGCCACGCCGCCGCCAATGATGATCCGGACGGTGATGGCAACACCAACGAAATGAACCTGCGCTTCGCCGGGCAGTATTATGATGCAGAGAGTGGGCTTCATTATAATTACTTCAGGTATTATGATCCGAAGACGGGCAGATACATTACAAGTGATCCGATTGGGCTAATGGGGGGATTGAATACGTATAGTTATGTGAATGCGAATCCAATAAATGGAATTGATCCGTGGGGATTATTTAAAGTTTGTAGACGTCCATTATCATTTATGGGTAATTATATGAGCTCAGGTAGCACAGGGACAAATCTTGGCCTTTTTCATGAGCATGGTTTTTATGAGGATGGCTCAGGTGACAATGTTGGTTTTGGTCCTGATGGAGTATTACCTGACAATAATAATTCAAGTAATTATGAATGCAGTAATCAAAGCTACGATGATAGTACAATGAGACAAGCCGAACTAAATATTAGTGCTAATTGGCCTGGAGATAGTTATAATTTCATTACAAATAACTGCCAAGATTACATTGATGCGTTACTCGATGAATATAATCGATTGTTGACCAGGTAAATTATGAATTATTTATTTAAAATATTACTCATTAATTTAGGAGTTGCTTCAGTTTATTTTGCTTATCTCTGTATCTTGGATACGATATTCGTTTTAATAATGAAAGAACAAATATCGTTTTTAAATAAACTTCCACTCCTGATTGTTACAATGCCTTTTGTGGCCACCTATTTTAGTTATTTACAGTTGGTAGATGTTGAACAAATAAAATATAAAATTGCAGGGTTAATATTTTTATTTTTAATTATGGCTGCAGTAGCATTTCTTGAGTTATTATGGGTATCAACACATTTTCATCATATGTTGGGTGGAAAGATATAGGAAAATGGATACCTCAATATCTGATGTTTGGGACAACTCGCAACCCGGAATAGAGTGTAGGGCGGATTAGCAAAGCGTAATCCGCCCTACGAACTAACTGTTGGGGTTCATATATGGGCCAAATAATCACTCGCTGGAAAAAACCGATTTTAATAGTCATTAGTGCATTGCTTGTGTGGTGGGCTTTGGATTATTTTATTGGTCGTCCAATCCCACATCTGGATGTAAGTAATCACGCACAATACGCACCTATTGTTGGGAAAAGGTTTCGCACTCAACACGAATTGATGGCGATCGGATATACTATTGATCGCAACTATAAAAAGAAAGTTGACTACATTTTTTTAGTTAAACCACCAGGTTTTTCTGGGCCAGAAGTTGTGGCAAAAGGAATGCTGCCTAAGGATTCAATACTCGAGGTGACAGCTATTTTGAAAGCAGACTCTTGGCTAGTTAATCGAATGAAATACGCTGTAAAACGACTTGATGGCAGTCAACCGATAAGAGGTCAAATGGTTATAGATGTTAATGTGAAATCAAGTATCAATTTCGGACTTCCAGAGACCGAATTTATTCTTATTAATGAATCTAAAAAACGTAACCTAGGATTATCAGCCGTACGGTCATAGATACAAGCAAATAAATGAAAAACACACATTTAACCCGTAAACCGGAATAGATTGTAGGGCGGATTAGCGATAGCGTAATCCGCCGCATGTAAATTAACTGAACATTCTAAGCATTACATGCTTCATATAGACGGTCGTCTATTTCGTATTCGGGGTTCGGCTTGATGTAACCATTCGGCGGATTACGCTATCGCTAATCCGCCCTACGAACTCAATATACAACCAGGCTCAGAATAAAAAAGTTTAAAGGACTTAACTATGCCAAACTACCGGCGAAATCGAATACCGGGCGGGTGTTACTTTTTTACTGTCAATCTTCTTGAACGGCACAACAACACGCTCCTTGTTGATCATATTGATCTGTTACGACAGGTGGTGAAACAGGTATATGATCGTTATTACTTCCACATCAATGGCTGGGTGGTGTTACCTGAACACATGCATTTTATCTGGACCCTACCAAAGGGAGATGACGACTATGCGGGGCGAATCCGACTGATAAAAATGCTTTTCTCAAAAAAACTTTCAAAAGATGAACGTCGTTCAAGCGTGAGAATACATAAAGGTGAACGGGGAATCTGGCAACGCCGATATTGGGAGCATACCATTCGTAATGAAAGAGATTATGTCCAGCATATGGATTATCTACACTATAACCCGGTTAAGCATGGCTATGTAAATAAGGTGATAGACTGGCCATACTCTACATTTCGGCGACTTGTCTGCCAGGGGATGTATCCAGAATGCTGGGGTACCGAGAAAACGGATATTGAGGTGGGAAAACCGCGGTAACATACTACTGGTTATTCTGTTTTCTCATAGGTGAGTTTGTCTGATATTTTTATATCATTTAAAGCGGCCTGTTTTGCAGGGCTCATTTTTATAAAATACCAAAGTAATACTTTATATCCATGTGAACAATGTTGAAATGGCCCACAGGTAGTGAAATATCGTCTTAAAAAAAGCTGAAAGCGGACGATATATTAGTATTAATCTATCAAAGGCTGTTCAGATGAATCTAGATTTTGGCGATCTGGTCGTTTTGCTGATTGAACCCTCCCAAACCCAGCAGAAGTTGATTACCCGCTACTTAAAAGAACAGGGCGTTCAGTACGTCAGTTATTGTGATGACGGCGCTAAGGCACTTGAAAAGATAAAGAATGATATGCCTGATCTGGTTATTAGTGCGCTGTATCTCCCCGATATGACAGGTACCGAGCTTGTTACTCATATCCGGCATGACTCAAAGCTGGAAAAAATTGTGTTTATGCTTATTTCGAGCGAGACACGGATGCACGCACTGGATCCTGTTCGTCAGGCAGGTGCAGTGGCTATTCTGCCTAAACCGTTTGAAGTCTGGCAATTACGTGCAGCACTAAACTCCACATTAGATCTAATTGACCCGAATGAACTCAAACTGGAGAATTCGTTGGCTGAGGATCTGAAAGTACTGGTTGTCGATGACAGTAGTATGGCGCGTAAACATATTCGACGCGTTCTGATGGATATGGGCCTGGAGCAGATTACGGAAGCTAAGGATGGTACAGAAGCCATTCCCATCCTTGATGAGCAGTTATTTGATCTGGTGATTACCGATTACAATATGCCGGAAATGGATGGAGACAAACTGGTTGAACATATCAGGACACGATCTCATCAGGCCAGTGTCCCTGTATTAATGGTAACCAGTGAAGAAAATGATGTACGCCTGGCTGCTGCAAAACAGTCTGGGGTATCTGCACTTGCTGATAAACCTTTCGAGCCAGGTAATATTCGGGCCTTGATTACACAGATGTTATCTGAAATGTGATTTGAAGAAGAGGCAGACTCAAAAGTTACTAAGTTATTTTTGAAACTACTTATTTAAAAGTTGACTGCCCTGAAAGTCAGGGCAGTCAATATTTACCTGATACTATTATAATCTTACCAGTGATAACCGAAAGACAAGGTAACCCGGTTCTCAACTTTATCACCAGTGTTTCTGTAACCCTGGCTCTCCAGCTCTTTTTCTCTATCTTTTGCGCTCTGAGGAGCAAAAGCATAGACCAGATCAACATCCCAACCATCGGAGAGTTTTCCATACCCAATGCCAAGATTGAATCCCTGGTATCTTTCAAGTTCTTCATCACCAGTAGATTTTTTTACCGCAAGAATGACATTGGTACCGTAAAACGCTGTTATTCTAAAGTTTGGTTTAGAACCTAGTGGATGCACTCTGACGCCAGCACCATATCCAAGTCCTAATCCAGCTGTTACATCAAAGGTGCTATTTATTTTATAATTCATATTTGCACCCAGTACACCGTATGGGATTCCCAAACCAGCGCCGAATGAAATATCGCCATCTTCAAGGCCCGTTTCATCACTGAATACGGATGAAGAAAAAACAAAAAATAGAACAACAATATAAAATTTTTTCACAAGAGTTCCCCCGTTAGCAAAGTGTATAAATACAAATAGTTAATATGGCCGTATTTTATATCAGCGTGATTGAATTAACAGTATATATTTTAAACAACAGATTAAATTTTATTTATATAAACGACAATATGGAAATAAATGAACACAAAATGCACAAATTTAGAATATGATTATGGTTTACATATACCTAAATATTTTTTTTGTTCTTGTTTTGAAATAGGTTGTTTTAGTTTTTGGGTTGTGTTTTTTAGGGCTGGGCAGTGTCGCAGCAAGCATGGCTGCTTGATTTAAGGTTAAACGACGGGCTGGTTTGTTCCAGTAAAAACGCGAGGCCGCCTCCACACCATAGATACCTTTACCGAATTCGGCAATATTAAGATAAACCTCCAAGATCTTTTTCTTGGGTACAAAAAATTCCATACTGATGGTAAAGATCAATTCATGCCACTTGCGTAAAGGATCCCTTGAAGCACTGAAGAACATATTTTTCACAACCTGTTGTGAGATGGTACTGGCACCGTATTTCATTTCCAGTTTTTCAATGTTGTAGTCCATGGCATCTTTTAAGGCGATGACATCAAAGCCGCTGTGAGAATAAAAGCGCGCATCTTCTGCAACAATCACAGCCTTTTGAATATGCGGAGAGATCTTGCTCAGCGATACTGGCTGCCAATGGACACGGGGCAGGCTTTTGTCGGTACGTCGTTTGGCTTCATAGTGTTTAATAAAGGCCGATTTTGCGACAGGGCCATGTTCGAAACGATCCCAGTTGGGCCAGATGGTGATGATATAAAAAATATCCAGTGCCATTAATAACAGAACAATTCGAAGTGTCCATTTGATACGACGATGATAACGGGCCAGCAGGGACTGACTGTGGCGGCGTTTTTTGAAATAGTGGCGTTGTTGTTCGTGTTTGCCCACGAGCCACTTCCACCGCAGGATCCGGAAACTTCGTTTCATGATTTTAATTGGCAAGACAGCGACATTCATAGTCACTGTAATGTCGTCACCTCGATGGTTTTACTTTAGAAATGCCTGAATAATAGTGGACCAGGAGACTACTTTTTATCGATATCGTCAGTCGGTTTACGGAAATAACAGGTCAGGGCGCAGCTCATGGAAGTTAACATCCAGAACAGGAAAAAACCGATGGTATAACCACCAAGACGCGAGATTTCACCATATCCACTAACGGCAACAATCAACTGCGGGTCAAAGACGACAAAGAACAGGGTTGTTGCAACACCGGCGGTCAGAAAGGATGGCCACAGTACCGAGATGACCTGCTGTATCTTTGGAATGGGTTTTGCTTGATCCGTCATACACTATCCCCTGGTTGGTTTTATTTATAAGCCGGGTCGTAGTGACCATTGCACCATATTGGGAAACAGGGCATGGCCGGTCAGGCGCCAGGCTTTGTTGTCAGGTTCTAATAAAATATAGCGTTTTTCCTGTGGCAGTTCAGGTAATGCTGCTGTGTACTGGTTTTTTTTATCGCCTGCCTGCAGGTGTATGACAATATCTTGCTGTGCCGAGGTAGGGTGGGTCAAGGCGAGACGGAGATTTTTTTCTGTATTCTGACCATACAGGTCAAGAATAATCTGTTTATTTTGCTTATCAATTCGACCTACCGCTTGCAGGCCTAGCTCCTGGGCTTTTTTGTCTCTGGCCAGGGTCATATTAATGGCAAGGCCAGTCTTATAGTAATCATCTACCACAACAACATCTGGCTTGTTGTTGGCGATGAGGACCATTGAAATTCCTGAAACAACGGTGATGACCGGGATGGCGATTAAAAACCAGGGCCAGAACTGTTTGTACCAGGGTAGGGTATCTTCAATTTTATGCATGTTATTAGTTATATACCTTAACGTCGTCTTAATGGACCAATGAACCGACCTTTTTCCACAACATGCAGGGCCGGATTATCCCTGGCTTGCAGGTCGAAGTGTATATCATAGCCCACTTTTTTGAGTTCAACCGGATCGACCTGAATTCGGGCCAGGAGATCGATGCTTGTACCGGCTTTGATAATGATGCTTTCCGTGTCGATGATCAGTTTCATATTGTCTATCCCGCTGGCTTTCAGGTGATAGCTATGATCCTTTTTGTCCATATTAATGAGTTTGAGAATATAGGTATTTTCAATCAGACCGGTATTGGTTTCACGGTAGAGTGCATTGCGGTCACGAATGATGTCCAGTTCCAGAGGCATACGGGTGACCATGTTGTAGATAAGTGCCGAGGTAATGAGCGTCAACAGGATGGCATAGATCACCATACGAGGTCTGGCAATTTTAGTCTTGATGCCTTCAATGGCGTGCTGGGTGGTGTATTTCACCAGACCTTTGTTGTAGCCCATTTTGTCCATGACCTCATTACAGACATCGACACAGGCAGCACAGCCTATACATTGATATTGCATGCCATCACGAATATCAATACCGGTGGGGCAGACCTGGACACAAAGGGTGCAGTCCACACAATCACCCAGGCCAAGTTGGGCTGGGTCGGCAGAACGTTTACGCGAACCTCTAGGTTCACCTCGTGAATCAACATAGGAAATAATCAGGGTGTCCTTGTCGATCATGGCGCTCTGGAAACGGGCGTAGGGACACATGTAGATGCAGACCTGTTCCCTTAACCAACCGGCATTACCGTAGGTGGCGAATCCATAAAACAGGATCCAGAAGGTTTCCCAGGGTCCCAGTGTAAATTTAAATACAGATTCTCCAAGTTCCAGAATAGGGGTGAAGTAGCCGACAAAGGTGAAGCCGGTCCATATGGAAAAGAGTAGCCACAGAGTGTGCTTGGCCGATTTCCGCCATACCTTATTAAAAGCCCAGGGAGATTTATCGAGCTTGATCTGTTTATTGCGGTCCCCTTCAAACCAGCGTTCCATCCATAAGAAGACTTCGGTCCACACGGTTTGTGGGCAGGCGTAACCACACCAGAGCCGACCCGCCAGGGCGGTAAAGAAAAACAGGGCCAGAGCAGCGATAATGAGCAGGGCCGCGAGATAAATAAAGTCCTGAGGCCAGAAAGTCAGGTTAAAGATATAAAACTTACGGGCAGGAAGATCAAACAGAACGGCCTGATGCCCATCCCAACGAAACCAGGGGACAAAATAATACAGACCCAATAAGGTCAGTACACCGGTATTACGCAGTGTGGCAAACAGGCCATGCACCTCACGGGGATAGACCTTTTTGTGCTTGGCATAAAACTCGCTGCTTTGGGCCTGACTGTTGTTGTCCATCTTGAAATTTCTGCTTGTGAAAAAAAAAGACCCCCGGACAGGCCGGGGGTGCATACGACTATATTTTTATTTATTACTCAGGCTATAGACATAGGCGCTAAGTAAATGCACCTTGTCCTTACCAAGGAAATTGCCATGGGCCGGCATAACACCCGTACGTCCATTTGCAATGGACTGTTTAATGGCACCTGCTGAACGACCATGTAACCAGGTGTCATCAGTCAGATTGGGTGCACCAATGGCAACATTACCTTTGGCATTGGCCTGGTGACAACCTACGCACAGGCTTTGGTATTTAGATTTACCAATGGCGACTACCGAGGCATCCTGACCTCCGCGTGACAGACTAAGAATATAGGCAGTAACCGCTTTGACGCCATCATCACCCAGTGCGGCACCCATCGGCGGCATGATGCCACTGCGACCGTTCATGATACTGGCCTTGATGGCTTCCGGTGAGCCTCCGTACAACCAGTCCGAATCACGTAGATTCGGGAAGCCGGTATAGCCTCTGGCATCAGAGCCGTGGCAGGTCGCGCAATAGTTCAGGAACAGACGCTGACCGGCCTGCATGGCCTTGGGGTTTTTGGCAAGATCAGGAATTGACTGCTTGGAATAGGCTGCGAAAATGGGACCATATTTCTTGTCCGCATCAGCCACTTCCTGTTCATAGCGCTGTTCCTGAGACCAGTTGGCTACGCCTTTGAAGTTTCCAAACGTAGGGTAAATGGCACCGTAGATCAGGCCAAAGATAATGGTGATGTAAAACAGCCACAGCCACCAGCGGGGCAGAGGGTTGTTTAACTCCTGCAGGTTTTCATCCCAGGTGTGTCCGGTAACCTCGCCGGTTTTTGATTCACCAGGGATGGGCTTGCTGCTCCATCTAATCAGTACATAACAGCCAATGATATTGGCCAGGGTAAAAATGATAATAAACCAGCTTAAGGCAGTACTCATTGTGATGCCTCCTTGTCGTTATCAACACGGGGTTGCTCGGGTTCGTTCAGAGGCAGATTGGCTGCTTCGGTAAAGGCGTTACGGCGTTTATTGCTCCACGCCCAGAACACAATACCGATGAACATGACGAACATAATGACGGTAAACATTGCGCGAATATCGTGAAGATCCATGTCTACCTCCGTGCCTTGATGCTGGTGCCCATCACCTGCAAATAGGCAATCAGGGCATCCATTTCGGTTTTACCACTGACGGCCCCTTTGGCCCCAGCGATATCGGCGTCACTATAAGGAACCCCCAGGGTACGCATGGCTTTCATCTTGGTGGCGGTCTTGCTGCCATCAATTTTTTTCTCTTCCAGCCAGGGGTAACCGGGCATATTGGATTCCGGTACCACATCTCGAGGGTTGATCAGGTGGACCCGATGCCATTCATCCGAGTAGCGTCCACCCACACGGGCCAGGTCAGGCCCTGTCCGTTTGGAGCCCCACTGGAAGGGATGGTCGTAGACAAATTCACCTGCAACTGAGTAGTGACCATAGCGCTCAGTCTCGGCACGGAAGGGGCGAATCATCTGCGAGTGACAGCCATAGCAGCCTTCGCGGATATACACGTCCCGGCCTTCCAGCTGGACGGCGGTATAGGGCTTGAGACCCGCTACCGGTTGGGTGGTGTCCTTGAGGAAGAACAGGGGCACAATTTCCACCAGGCCACCGACGCTGATAACAAGGACAATGAGGATGGCCATCAGGCCAATATTGGTTTCGATTTTTTCATGACTCATGATCTGTCCTCCTTATGCTGCTGCCGGGATAGGCGCATCGGCGGGCTTACTGCCAGCGACGGTCTTCCACACGTTGTAGGCCATGATGAACATGCCAGAGAGATACAGCGCACCCCCTAACAGGCGAACGATGTAGTAGGGATACATGTTCTCCAGGGCTTCGACGAAGCTGTAGGTCAGGGTGCCGTCATCATTGACTGCACGCCACATCAGGCCCTGCATGACCCCCGCAATCCACATGGCGACGATGTACAGCACGATACCGATGGTCGCGACCCAGAAGTGGGTATCGATCAGCTTGGTGGAATACATGCCCTCCCTGTTAAATACCTTGGGTATCAGGAAGTAAATGGCCCCGATGGAGACCAGTCCCACCCAGCCAAGAGCACCGGAATGCACGTGACCAATGGTCCAGTCTGTATAGTGTGACAGGGCATTTACGGTCTTGATGGACATCATGGGTCCTTCAAAGGTGGACATGCCGTAGAAGGACAGCGACACGATCAGGAATTTCAGAATCGGATCTGAACGCAGTTTATGCCAGGCCCCGGACAGGGTCATGATGCCGTTGATCATGCCACCCCAGCTGGGGGCAATCAGGATCAGGGAGAACACCATACCAAGGGATTGAGCCCAATCTGGTAGCGCAGTGAACTGCAGATGGTGGGGGCCAGCCCACATATAGGTAGAAATCAGGGCCCAGAAATGTACTACGGACAGGCGATAAGAATAAATTGGACGTTCAGCCTGTTTGGGAATGAAGTAATACATAATGCCCAGGAAGCCTGCGGTCAGGAAGAAACCCACCGCATTATGTCCATACCACCACTGCACCATGGCATCGATGGTTCCGGCATACACCGAGTAGGACTTGAACATGCTTACCGGCAGCGCAGCACTATTGACGATGTGTAGCACGGCCACGGTAATAATGAAGGCGCCGAAGAACCAGTTGGCCACATAGATGTGTTTAACCTTACGCTTCAGGATAGTGCCGAAGAACACCACCGCGTAACTGACCCAGACCACCGCAATTAGCAGGTCGATGGGCCATTCCAGTTCGGCATATTCCTTACCCGAGGTGAGACCCAGGGGTAGGGTGATTGCTGCCAGCACAATGATCAGGTTCCAGCCCCAGAAGGTGAAGCTGGCCAGACCGTCTGAAAACAGGCGAACATGACAGGTACGCTGCACGGCGTAGTAAGACGTTGCAAACAGAGCCGATCCACCAAATGCGAAAATCACGGCATTGGTATGCAGTGGGCGCAGGCGACCGTAGCTCAGCCAGGATACATCAAAGTTCAGTGCGGGCCAGACCAGTTGTGCTGCAATGATGACACCGACAAGCATGCCAACAATGCCCCACACTACGGTCATGACCGCAAACTGGCGGACAATTTTGTAGTTGTAGCTATTTTGGTTCTCCATGGGTTTCCCTCAAGTTTGTTTTTAATTCTTAGAAACTCGGTCGCAAGTCTATAGACAGCGATGTTCCACGTTCTTGATCTGGATCAATAGCGTATTCAACAAGGCCTGATTCAGATCATTATCATTCCGACTCGTTATTTTTGTCCTGAACCTGAAGAGAGTCGTACTGCGTATCCGGCTTCAGGTAATCAGCTTCAAATATACGTCGGACAAACAGGATAATTTCTGAAGTATAGGAGACAGAACCCCTGAAAGAGAGGTTCTAAAATGGTAGAAATATTAAGTGGTTATTGCCTTAATCAGAAGATTTTTTGTTAGGCAGGGGCTGGCTGGGACATTTTGTCGTAACGTCCATCAGGCCATCTATATCATGAATAACAATGTGCTTTCTTTCGACAGTCAACAGGCCTTCATCCTGAAAGTGTGAGAACAGACGGCTGACGGTTTCAACGGCCAGACCTAACAGATTAGCAATGTCATTGCGTGACATGCTGAGGTTGAATTCGGTTGCAGAAAAGCCTCGATTACCAAAGTGCATGGATAGACTTAACAGGAAACGGGCCAGTCGGGCCTCGGCGGGCATCTTGGCAATCATCATTAACTGGCAGTGATCACTCTGTATCTCTTCACTCATCACATGCAGCATATGGTGTTGCATACTGGGAATCTCACGGGTGAGATCTTCCAGGCGGTCAAAGGGAATTTCACAGACGCTGGCTGTTTCCAGGGCAACAGCTGAATCAGTATGGAATTTGGTACTGACCGCATTCAGGCCCAATAGCTCACCCGGGAGGTGAAAACCGGTGACCTGCTCAGCGCCATTTTCGATGCTGGTGTAGGTCTTCACTGAGCCACTTCGAATGGCGTAAACAGTATTGAAGGCATCGCGCATCCTGTAAAGGTGATCGCCTTTTTCAATTTTACGGCGGCGTTTGATGACCTTGTCGAGCCGATCCATATCTCCTTCTTCCAGACCCATGGGCAGGCAGAGCTGATATAGACCACAGTTCTGGCAGGTGGTGCGAATGGCGGAGAGGTCGACGACGGTGCTATCTTTCATTGTGATGCCTTCTGATTTGTTCACAGGCCCTGAAAAGGCCATATCAATAATTTAAATCATTTTATCGGCCAAGCACAGTATATTTTCGATCTATTTTTTGCTGGTGAGGATCTGCTGTATTCTGGGGGTCTTTACTATATATAATAGCCGGATTACGAATCACATAGCTGGAGTCATGAATGGCAGAGCGTACCGCCAAGGTCAAACGAGATACCCTGGAGACCCAGATCGAGGTCAAATTGAACCTGGATGGGACTGGCAAGGGCATATTTGATACTGGAGTGCCCTTTCTTGAGCACATGCTGGATCAGGTGGCCCGCCACGGTATGGTGGATCTCGATATCAAGGCCAAAGGGGACAACCATATTGATGACCACCACACGGTGGAGGACATCGGGATTACCCTGGGTCAGGCCTTCAGTGAGGCCCTGGGCGATAAAAAGGGCATTCGCCGCTATGGCCATGCCTATGTGCCCCTGGATGAAGCCCTGTCCCGGGTGGTGATTGATTTCTCCGGTAGGCCAGGCCTGGAATACGGTGTGACCTTCACCCGGGCGAGGATAGGTGAGTTTGATGTGGACTTGTTTGGGGAGTTTTTCCAGGGTTTTGTCAATCACGCCAAGGCCACCCTGCATATCGACAATATTCGCGGCAAGAACGCCCACCATATCGCCGAGACCATCTTCAAGGCCCTGGGACGTGCTCTGCGCATGGCGATGGAGGCCGACGAGCGCATGGCCGGGATTATGCCGTCAACCAAGGGTTCATTGTAAAAGCATTTACTGCCAGCCAATTATCACGAGAAATTCATGAATACCGTCGCAGTTATCGATTACGGAATGGGTAACCTTCATTCTGTTGCCAAGGCCCTGGAAGCAGTGGCCGAAAATACTAAAGTCATTGTCAGCTCCGATCCAGATGAGGTCCGTAAGGCCGATCGTATTGTACTACCGGGGGTTGGGGCGATTCGGGATTGCATGTCAGAGATAAGGCGGCTCGGTTTTGATGAGCTGGTTCGCGAGGTGGCTGTCAACAAACCCCTGCTGGGTGTCTGTGTTGGCATGCAGGCCCTGCTGGAATCCAGTGTCGAGAATGGTGGTACGGAGTGTATTGGTATCCTGCCCGGCAAGGTCGAATATTTTGGTGATGATTTGCGAGACCCCAAAACAGGGGATAGGCTAAAGGTGCCGCACATGGGCTGGAACCAGGTCCACCAGGCCCCGATGGAAACCGGGCCTCACCCTATGTGGCAGGGGATTGTGGATGACAGCCGCTTTTATTTTGTACACAGTTACTATGTCGAACCAGCAACTCCAGAGCTGATCGCGGCCTCCTGTGACTATGGCATTAGCTTTACCGCAGCCGTGACTCAGGGTAATGTGTTTGCCACCCAGTTCCACCCGGAAAAGAGTCAGCATGTAGGGCTGGCCCTGTACGCCAATTTCCTCAAGTGGGATGGGGCGTAGAGCAAGGTTTAATTTGGAATATTTACATAACAAGAGAGACTGAAAATGTTATTGATTCCCGCCATTGACCTGAAAGATGGCAAATGTGTCCGCCTCAAACAGGGCAAAATGGATGAGACTACCGTGTTTTCTGATGACCCGGTGGCCATGGCCGACCGTTGGGTCGAGGCCGGCGCCCGTCGCCTGCACCTGGTCGACCTGAACGGTGCCTTCGAGGGTAAGCCCATGAATGCCGGGGTGATTAATGCCATCGCCAAGAAACACCCGGATCTGCCGATCCAGGTCGGGGGCGGTATTCGCGATGAAGATACCATTCAGACCTATCTGGATGCCGGGGTGCAATATGTCATCATCGGCACCAAGGCAGTCAATGCCCCGCATTTTGTCAAAGACATCTGCCTGGAATTTCCTGGCCACATTATTATTGGTCTGGATGCCAAAGACGGTAAGGTCGCCATCGATGGCTGGTCCAAGCTGTCGAAGCACGATGTTATCGACATGGCCAAACACTTTGAACAGGATGGGGTGGCCTCCATTGTCTACACCGATATCAGCCGCGACGGCATGATGAATGGGGTCAACGTTGAGTCCACTGTCAAACTGGCCCAGGCCATCACCATTCCGGTTATTGCCTCGGGTGGCATTACCAATCTGGATGATGTGCGTAACCTGTGTGCCGTGGCTGAGGAAGGCATTACCGGTGCCATCACCGGCCGGGCCATTTATGAAGGCACACTGGATTTTGTCGAAGGCCAGAAATTGGCTGATGAGCTGACTGGAAAATAAGCTATGGGCCTCGCTAAACGTATTATTCCCTGCCTCGATGTGGATAACGGCCGTGTCGTTAAAGGCGTGCAGTTTGTCGATATCCGCGATGCAGGTGACCCGGTGGAGATCGCCCGTCGCTATGACAAAGAGGGGGCAGATGAGATTACTTTTCTCGATATCACTGCAAGTTCGGATGACCGTGAGACTATGGTTCACGTAGTAGAGGAAGTGGCCAGTCAGGTGTTTATCCCTCTGACCGTGGGTGGTGGGATTCGCAAGGTGGAAGACATCCGCACCATGCTGAATGCCGGGGCCGACAAGGTGGCCATCAACACCGCTGCCGTATTCAATCCCGAATTTGTCAAAGAGGCCGCTGAGAAATTCGGCTCTCAATGTATCGTAGTGGCCATCGATGCCAAACAGGTCAGTGAAGACCCGGCCAAATGGGAAATCTTTACCCATGGTGGTCGCAAACCTACCGGAATTGATGCCATCGAGTGGGCGAAAAAGATGGTTGATTATGGTGCTGGAGAGATTTTACTCACCAGTATGGATAGAGATGGCACTAAAATCGGTTTTGATCTCGCACTGACTCGCGCCATTAGTGAAGCCGTTAATGTACCGGTAATTGCCTCTGGCGGTGTCGGTAATCTCGACCACCTCAGTGAAGGGGTGAAAGAAGGTAAGGCCGATGCAGTACTTGCAGCGAGTATTTTCCATTTCGGCGAATACACCATCGAACAGGCCAAGCGCCAGATGGCCCTAGCCGGGATAGAAGTGCGTTTATGAGTAACTGGCTGGATGCCATCAAGTGGACCGATGATGGGCTGGTGCCCGTGATTGCCCAGGACCATCAGACCGGTGAGATCCTGATGTTTGCCTGGATGAATCAGGAATCCCTTGAGCTTACGGTCAAAGAAAACCGGGCCATCTACTGGTCCCGTTCCCGCAATAAATTATGGCGCAAGGGTGAAGAATCCGGCCATGTGCAGGAATTAAAAGACATCCGGCTGGATTGTGATAATGATGTGGTCCTGATCAAGGTGGAGCAACTGGGTGGAATTGCCTGCCATACCGGCCGCCGCAGCTGTTTTTATCAGCAATTGCAGGATGGGCAGTGGACAGCCGTGGAGCCTGTGATCAAGGATCCCAACGAGATATATAAATAGAGTACACAGCGTGAGCGATATACTGAACCAACTGGCCGAGGTGCTGGAAAGCCGTAAAGGGGCCTCTCCTGATAGCTCCTATGTGGCCAAGCTCTATGACAAGGGCCTGGACGCCATTCTCAAGAAAATTGGTGAAGAGGCCACCGAAACCGTAATGGCGGCCAAGGACGGGAACCGGGAACAGATTGTGTATGAAACGGCCGATCTCTGGTTCCATACAATGGTATTGTTAGCCCAGCAAGGCTTGGGTCCGGATGACGTGATTAATGAACTGGGGCGACGGTTTGGCGTCTCAGGACTAGAGGAAAAGGCCAGCCGGGGTGAAAAATGAATGATTGCCTATTCTGTAAAATTATTGCCGGGGAAATCCCCTCGGATAAGGTCTATGAAGATGAACAGGTGCTGGTGTTCAAGGACATCAATCCCCATGCCGATGTGCACCTGTTAATGGTGCCAAAACAGCATATCGTAAGCCTGGACGAACTGGGCCCGGAGCACGATGACGTCATGGCTTATATGATGCGGACACTGCCCAGGATCGCTAAAGATCATGGGCTGGATGATGGGTTTCGTACTATTATCAATACCGGCAAGGGTGGCGGACAGGTGGTATTCCATCTGCATATACATTTACTGGGTGGAAAAAATCTACCCGGTTTTGGTTAACAAAAAATCTGTACAACAGGTTCTGAACAAAATTTTTAAGTGGAGAGAGTAAATGGGTATTAGCATCTGGCAATTATTGATTGTATTAGTGATCGTGCTGTTATTGTTCGGCGCCAAACGCCTGCGTAATGTCGGTTCCGATCTGGGCTCAGCGGTCAAAGGTTTTAAAAAGGCCGTGAAAGATGAAGAATCGCCTAAGGTCGAGACGTCTGAAGGCAAGGTCATCGAAGGTGAAGTGACCAAAGAAAAAGACAAGGTTTAATTCTTCTTATCTGTCAGCTCAGGCAAGCGTATGTTTGATATTGGTTTCTGGGAACTGGCCATCATCGGGGTGGTAGGACTGCTTGTGATCGGTCCGGACAAACTTCCTGGTGTGGCACGTACCGCCGGGATGTGGCTCGGGCGCACACGCCGCTTTGTCAGCCAGGTCAAGACGGATATCAATCGCGAGCTAAAGCAGGAAGAGTTGCGCAAGGCCCTGGAACGGGATGCGGGGCTAGATGAGATCAAACAGATCATGAACACCGAAAAATTCAGCCTCGAAGATGAAGACAACAAACCTGACTATCAGGTAAAGGCCATTCCTGATGAACCTCAGAACATAGCCGACGCCACAGCCAGCACAAAAGACGACGATGGCAAACCAAAAGCCTGAACAACCCAAGACTGAATTTGAACAACCCTTTCTCGCCCACCTGGTGGAGATGCGAGATCGTCTGTTACGGGTTGTTTTACTTGTTGCACTGATCTTTCTCGGTCTGTTCTCCTTTGCCAATGATCTCTATACCCTGTTAGCAGAACCCTTACTGGCACATCTACCGGAAGGTGGCACCATGATTGCCACGGAAGTGGCCTCGCCATTCTTAACCCCGTTTAAGCTGGCCATGGTGACCTCGATCTTCATTGCCATTCCCTTCATTCTTTACCAGGCCTGGGCCTTTATCGCACCTGGGCTGTATCGCAATGAAAAAATGCTGGCCCTACCGCTCTTGGTCTCCAGTATTGTCCTGTTCTATGCCGGAATGGCCTTCGCATACTTTGTCGTATTTCCCCTGGTGTTCGGTTTCCTGTCTGGTGTTGCACCCACCGGTGTCGCCGTCATGACCGACATCACCAAGTATCTCGACTTTGTATTGAAAATGTTCTTTGCCTTTGGTTTGGCCTTTGAAGTCCCCATTGCGACTATCATCCTGGTCGCGGCCGGCATAACCACTCCCGACAGCCTGGCTTCCAAGCGGCCTTATATCATCGTCGGTGCTTTTACCCTTGGTATGTTGCTAACTCCTCCTGATGTTATCTCACAAACCCTGCTGGCCCTGCCCATGTGGATCCTGTTTGAAGTCGGTTTGTTTTTCTCACGCATGATAGTGCGAAGACGTAAGGAGGCAGAAGCTGCGGAAGAGAATGAAGATGAGGATCGCGAACTGACCGATGAGGAAATGGAAGCCGAATTGGATAAGGCCATTGAAGAAGAACGTACCATGCTGGATCACACGGATGCGGCTGATGATCTGGATGATGGAGATAAGGACAAGCCTAAGACCTGAGCATGTCTATGGCCGATCAAATTTCACTTGCCGTTGAGGCGTTAAACCATCAGGGTGTCATTGCCTATCCCACCGAGTCGGTGTTTGGTCTGGGTTGTGATCCTGATGATGACAGGGCCATTCAAAAAATACTTGAACTAAAAATTCGGCCGATGGAAAAAGGCCTGATCCTGGTCGCTTCTGATTTTTCACAGCTGGAAAACTATTTGTTGCCACTGGAAAAGAATATTCAACAACGAATATTCGATTCCTGGCCTGGTCCATTTACCTGGTTATGGCCGGTAAAAGAAGGTGTCTCCGAGTTTATTCGGGGTAGACATAACACTTTGGCGGTACGTGTTTCGGCTCACCCGGTTGTTAAACAGCTTTGCGATGCCTATGGCAAGGCCATCATTTCAACCAGCGCCAATCCTGCCGATTTACCACCGGCACGTATTGCCGATGAGGTGAGAGATTATTTTAATGATAAACTCGATTTCATCGTTGATGCCGAAGTGGGCGCATCGGCCCAGCCGACCGAAATTCGTGATGCCCTGACCAATAAATTGATTCGACCTGCTTAATATAAATTGGAGAAAAAGTTGAGTAACCCAGACGTCCAGGCGGTTAAAGAATATTTACTCGGTTTGCAGGATTCCATCTGCGATGCCCTAAGCAAGCAAGATGGACAGTCTTTTGTGGAAGACAGCTGGGACCGTGAGGCCGGTGGTGGTGGTCGTTCCCGGGTGTTGGAAGAGGGTAATGTATTTGAAAAGGCGGGTATCAATTTCTCTCACGTGTTTGGCCCTGGCCTGCCGGCATCGGCCACGGCCCATCGCCCTGAACTGGCTGGGCGCAGTTTCCAGGCCATGGGGGTATCGCTGGTCATTCATCCGCGTAATCCCTATATACCCACTTCACATGCCAATGTACGCTTTTTTATTGCCGAGAAAGAGGGGGCCGATCCGGTCTGGTGGTTCGGTGGTGGCTTTGATCTCACACCTTATTATGGCTTTGAAGAAGATGTGGTCCACTGGCACACAGTTAGTAAGCAGGCCTGTGATCCCTTCGGTGATGAAGTCTATCCAAAATATAAAAAGTGGTGTGATGAATATTTCTATTTAAAACACCGTGATGAACCCCGTGGTGTCGGTGGCCTGTTTTTTGATGATCTCAATGAATGGGGTTTTGAAAAATCCTTTGCCTTTATGCAGAGTGTTGGTAATCACTATGTCCCTGCTTATTTGCCCATTGTCCAGAAACGCCGTGATAATACATTTGGTGAGCGTGAACGGGATTTTCAGCTTTATCGGCGTGGTCGGTACGTGGAATTTAACCTGGTCTACGATCGAGGCACACTATTTGGTCTTCAAACGGGGGGGCGTACCGAGTCCATTTTGATGTCGCTTCCCCCTCTGGTGACGTGGCGCTACGACTGGCAGCCTGAACCGGGCAGTCCTGAGTCGGAGCTGTATGAGACCTTCCTTAAACCCAGGGAGTGGCTCTAAGTAATTAATTTGCCGTATTGCTTAATTAAGTATTTTAAAATTGGGCACCCAGCTAGATTTGTTCTGACATGTCTACTTTCACGCCCTGTTTCTTCATACAGATTTATAGCCTTTGTCGTCATCCGTATTCCATCTGATATATCTGTAGTAGGTTAGCCGGTGATTTCAGGTGATATCTGCCTGCCATTCAGTTTGCAATACAGCCTGTTCTTACAGTTAGAGTAATGTAGCTATTTCTATGGATACAAATTGCAGTCGTGAGGTTTTTTATTTGTCCTGAGTAAAGTTCCAAAAGTACGAGTCGTTGTGCTTTTTTATTTTAGTCGGTGCAAGGCCACAAATCGGTGTTGATCATCAAACTCAAGTTCGAAAATACCGTACACACCACTGTGATTGAGAAAGGGGCGGAGTTTCTCTGCCGGAAATTCAATACGCCGTCCATCGTAGGCTTCCACTGAGACCTGCCGGGCGATACCTTTGTAATAGGCAATTATTTCATCCGCTGGGATGTTGATGTCAAAACGCACTCGTTCGGACATGGGTGTTTCTCTTTCATGGTAAGTTAATGCTATATTAGCCTAATATAAATAGAATGTGGCGGCCAGAGGGGAACATATCCAGATGCTTGCAAGTAGAGATAAAACGACAACAGGCAAGATCTTCTGGCAATTTTTCATACTTCCTTTATTGTTATTTGTTTCCAGTCTACAGGCAGCAACTCTCCACAATGCATCTTATGACTGGTTTACCCTGGAAAGTGAAAACTTCTATCTGACCTATCATGAGGGTCTGGAAGAAATAGCAAGAGATACCCTGTCACTGGCGGAACAGATTCACAAGCGACTCAGCAAACGACTGAAATGGGATCCTGTTTATAAAACCCATGTGGTGTTGACCGATGAATACGATTTTTCCAATGGCTTTGCCATACCTTTCCCCAATCTTTTTACCACACTTTTTATTACGCCACCCGATGATCTGATTACTCTGGAAGACCATGCCGGCTGGATTGAGACGGTACTGACTCATGAGTATGCACACATCCTGCACCTCGATAAGGTGGAGGGGATGCCTGATGGAGTACGTTCAGTGTTTGGTCGGCATCCACTTGGCTTCCCCAATATTCTACAACCCCGTTGGTTAATCGAAGGTTATGCCACCTTTATCGAAACGGATCGAGAACGTGGCATCGGTCGCGGTCAAAGCAGCCTGTATGAAGGCATGATGCGGGCCGAGTTACTGGGAGAGTTCAAACCTCTCAAAATGGTCAACCAGCCTATGGCCAGTTGGCCTATGGGTACTTCCTGGTACATGTATGGCGTTTTCTGGCATGAGTTTATCGAGCAGACCTACGGGCGTCAGCAGATAGAGATGGGCATCGAGCATCACTCGAATAATATTCTGCCGTTTTCTATCAATCGAACCGCCAAATCCACCTATGGCAAGGAGCACCTGGATCTGTGGGATGATTTTGAAATCTATATGAATAAGAAATTCCAGCCACAGATCAAGGCCATCAAGAAACAGGGTGTTGTGGAAGGCAAGCGTTTGAGTTTTGAAGGTTACCTGAATGGGCCAGTAAGGACATTACCGACGGGTGAGGCCTATTACGTTTCCTATAACGGAGAGCGGGAACCTTCCCTGATGAAGATCGGAAACAATAAGGAAATCGAACGCCTGACAGATGTACATCTCGGTGCAAGACTGGATGTGCATCCCGAATCGGGTGTATTACTCAGTCAACTGGAAATATGTGGCGCCGGACAGATGTATGCGGATCTCTATCGTCTGGATCTGGATGGTGATGATATGGAAAAGATCACCGACTGTGCCCGTTATCGTAATGCCATCTGGTCACCCGATGGCAAGTCGATCATGGCTGTGAAATATGCCCGTGGCATTACTGAGCTGCACCTGCTGGATGACTGGGGCAAACTGAAAGAAGTAGTCTGGAAGGGTAAGCTGTGGGAAGTGATAGGAGGTCTTGACTGGTCACCAACAAAAAATGAATTGATTGCGGCTGTGTATCGTGAACAGGGTGGCTGGAACCTGGAAAAATTTAATCTCAATACTCGTAAATGGAGTTATGTCCTAAAAGACTCTGCCATCGTAGGCTATCCACAATATACTGACGATGGACGATATGTTTTATTTACCTCAGAACATGGCAAGGTTTATAACATCCGTCGGCTGGATACCCGTAATGGCAATATTACGACATTAACCAATGTCCTAACTGGCGCATTGTCACCTTCGCAGACACCTGATGGTGATGTTTTTTATATTGGTTATTCATCCGAAGGCTTAGATGTCTATCACCTGGCAAGCAAGGACATCAAACCAAGTCCCTTACCAAAATCTGCGAAAGGTACTACAGGTAAGCCTTTGCCCAAACCTCCGGTGATAGAACCTATATCAGTAAGTGAGTATTCGCCCTGGGACACCCTGGCCCCCGCAATGTGGCAACCTTATTTTTATTTTGATGAGGACCGTTCAGAGTGGGGAGTGTTTACCGCAGGCTATGACAGTCTGCTGCAACATGCCTATGGTGTTGGCGTGGCTTACGATTCAAAGAATGACTGGTGGGATGGCACGCTAGCCTATGTCTATGATGGTTTGTATCCTACGATTACCCTGGATGTCGAACAGTATCACTCCAATGTTTATTATGAAGATAATGTTGTAAGTGAAAAAGTATATGTCCGACGTATTAAGGATTCCAAACTGGAAATCATGTTTCCCTTCAGAGGACTCAGCAGTGGCTGGACATTTAATATGGCGGCAATGAAACATGAGGAAGATGATGTTGTTGATTTTGATAAAGGACGTATCCCTCCCCATCATTCTGTAGACAATGTGGCTGGGATGGCTCTGACCTATGATTCCAGCAACCGACCCATTCAATCAATAAGTCGCACTCAGGGCAGGATGATCTCATTGGTGGGTGAGGACAGTGATGCCATCAGTGGTAGTGATTATAAAGGTCAGGTTTACTGGATGGACTGGCGTGAATATATTCGACTTGGAGGTCGGCAAGTTTTTGGCATGCGTTATGTAGAAGGTAAGGGAATGGATACCACTCGCCCATTTTTACTTGGTGGAAGTAATAATAATGATAATCTTTCAAACAGTGTGACAGATCCAATTTTTGGTTCGCCTTTTAAAAAGCGTGCTTACAACCTTCGTGGCTATCCGGAAGGGCTTAAACATTTAACTGGGCAGAACCTGCGCCTGGCCAGTGGTGAATACCGTTTTCCTTTAGGCCGTCTGGAACGTGGACAGATGTCTCCACCCCTGGGTTTACACCAGATCCATGGCAGCTTGTTTTATGAAGCAGGTGCCACATGGGATAAAGGTACAGAGCCGGAACATCATTATCGAAGTTATGGTGCCGAGCTTCATTTTGATACCGTCTTTTTTTACCTGTTTACCGCGCAGATCACACTCGGTTATGCCGAGGGTATTGATAAGGGGGGAGAGAGTCGTTCTTACCTTCGCCTTGGTGCTTCTTTCTAATTCATCTGCATTCGATCCAGTCGTCGATAGCTGATGGCCTCGGTAACATGGGCTGTCTGTATCTGTTCCGCTTCTGCCAGATCAGCGATAGTCCTGGCGACCTTTAAAATCCGATGATAGGCTCGAGCTGATAAACCTAGTTGATCGATGGCCCGTTCAATCAATTGCTGATCAGTTGTTTCCAGTCTGCAATGTTGTTCCACCTGTTTATTGTTGAGCATGCAATTGGGAGACTGGTTACGTTGTAGTTGTTTATCACGTGCCTTCACCACACGCTGTTGGACGAGCTGACTGTTCTCTTCTTCTGTTGAGCTTTGTTTCTGCATGACATGAATAGGCACAGTAGGAACTTCAATATGCATATCTATCCGATCCAGTAATGGGCCGGAGATTCGATTTCTATAGCGTTGGATTTGATCCGGTGAACAGCGACAACGACCATTACTATGGCCAAGATAACCACAGGGGCAGGGATTCATGGCGGCCACTAGTTGAAAACGAGATGGAAACTCCGCCTGTCGTGCAGCGCGGGAGATGGTAATGCGACCGGACTCCAGAGGTTCGCGCAGTACTTCCAGTACTCTGCGATCAAACTCAGGGAGTTCATCGAGAAACATTACGCCATTATTGGCGAGGGAAATTTCCCCAGGGCGAGGGTGACTACCACCCCCCACCAGAGCGACCCCGGAAGCGGTATGGTGGGGGGCGCGAAAGGGTCGTTTGCGCCATTGCTGGATCGTAAAACCCTGTTCACTGATGGATTGCAGGGCCGCTGTTTCCAGGGCCTCGGGTTCGGTCATGGGGGGCAGGATACCGGGCAGGCGGGAGGCTAGCATGGTCTTGCCTGTACCTGGGGGGCCGACCATCAGCAGGCTATGTCCACCTGCCGCCGCAATTTCCAGTGCCCGTTTGGCATGAGGTTGTGCCCGGACATCTTCCATATCCTGTGCATGTTTTTCCTGCGTGTCTGTTGCCTGTTCATCCCAGAGGGGCAGGGTCTGCTGGCCACAAAGGTGAGCACAGACTTCCAGCAGGTGATCAGCAGCCCGTAGTTCCACTTCGCTGACCAGTCGGGCCTCCATTGCGTTGGCGCTGGCAACCAGTAAAGTCCGACCGGTACGGGCCGTCTGGATGGCGGCTGGCAAGATGCCGCGAACGGATCGCAGGCTGCCGGTCAGGGCCAGTTCACCAATAAACTCATATTTCTCCAGCCCTTCAAGAGGAATCTGGCCAGATGCGGCGAGAATGCCGATAGCAATGGCGAGATCAAAACGGCCACCCTCCTTGGGTAAGTCGGCTGGGGCCAGGTTAATGGTGATGCGTCGGGCGGGAAATTCAAATCGACTATTAAGAATGGCAGAGCGAACCCGATCCTTACTTTCTTTGACGGCCGCTTCCGGTAGGCCCACCATCGACAGGCTGGGCAGTCCATTGGATAAATGCACTTCGACTGAGACGGGTGGGGCCTCGATTCCATTCTGTGCACGGGTGTGCACTACGGCTAACGACATATCACTCTTCCTTAAGTTGTATTGAGCTAACAGTAAATTATCTACCGGTTAGCTGACAAGTCGGTTTTTATTTTTTCAGGATATCTTTTTCCAACTGGGTAAGTTGCTCGGCCAGGGCATCACAGCGGGCGCGGGTGCGGGCCAGGACTTCACGCTGGATTTCAAATTCCTCACGGGTTACCAGATCGAGTTTACCCAGTGCACTGCGTAGCGCGGCATGAAGGTTTCTATCCAGATCCTCTTTCATGTCCTGCCAGCCACTGGGCAGGGCAGAGGTAATCTGATCCAGTAAATTGTCGAGATTAATATTGTTACCTGGCATGAAATAACCCTACTGTTTGAATAGACCCCCATCTTAATGCATTAGCGCCGCACTGTGTAGCTTCTAAGACTGGTACGGTTTGTGCAATTTTACAGGCATCCTGAAAACCAGCTGGAGTTTACGATAAGGCGGCCATTTGTGTTATCCAAGTTATTGATTTTAATAGTTGGAATGCTGTTGTTTCTATCGGCACAGACAAGTCTTGCCGCTAGCCTGCATGCCGATGCCGCTGTGACCTCGGATTATGTCTGGCGTGGCATCAGTCAGACCAATGGCAAGCCAGCGGTACAGGGTGGCCTGGAATATATCACCGAAACCCGATGGTATTTTGGTGCATGGGTATCCAATACCAGCCATGGTGAGAATGGACAGAACTCACCAGAGGTGGATTACTATGTTGGGCTTACCGGACAGGGCATTTCTACAGCCTATGATCTGGGAGTAATAAACTACACCTATCCTGAAAGTGCTGGCGACGGTTTCACTGAATTATATTTTTCCTTCATGCTGGAGTTTTTTACTGTGAAGTATTCCACCAGCTCAGACGTGGGTACGTATATAGAAGCGAGTACCAGTTTCAAATTACCCTTTCGAAAAGATTCTTCTGTTAATTTTCATGTCGGCCAATACCAGCTAAATAACTCAACGGATTATATGGACGCTAATGTCAGTGTTCGTATTAGTGAGTTTTCACTTACCGTGAGCAAGACAACAACAAATTCACCAGCCGATAAAGACTATAAGACCTTTGTCACCTGGAACCGAATCTTTTAATTAGCCCGGCTATTTTTGGCCTTTAAATTTTACTCCCCTACCTAAACTGTTTTTATATGCACTATCCTGGCGCATACACCAATTCCACACCCCTGATTTATGCACTGTTGTAGTTCATTTTTATTCTGACCAACTTATAAGTTTTTGAAATTGTTGGTAAATAATCTTTGGCATAAGCCATGCACTATAAGCCATGTGTTTTAGTAACGCTTTTAAAAAATTTCGGGAGAAAATGATGAAAAAATTAACACAAGTAATGGCGTGTGCTGCGGCAGTTGCCACCACAGGTATGAGTTCTGTTGCCCTGGCTGAATCACCTTTAACCGGTAACGTTGGTATGGCATCTAATTACATCTGGCGTGGGGCTACTCAATCAAATGATGAAGCCGCTGTTTCAGGTGGAATCGATTATGCCCATAGCTCAGGCCTTTATGCGGGTACCTGGGTTTCCAGTATGTCTTCAAGTACAAACAGCGATCATGATGCAGGTAGCAATACTACCAGTACACAGTATGAACACGATCTATACATAGGGTATGGCGGTGAAGCAGGCCCTGTTAGTTATGATGTCAGTTACATCAAGTACATGTATCCAGTTGGTGAGAAGGTCTATTTAGACTTTGAAGAAATCAATATCAGTGTTGGTTATGGCCCTGTAACACTGCTGGTTGCACCTACTATTGGCGTTGAGTCTGATCCGGCAGCTACGGGTACGAAATATGAAGATCACATGTACACCAGCATCTCTGCTGAATTTGAAGTTAAAAAAGATCTGATGTTAGGCCTGGTCTATGGGGTGTACGACTATGATGAAGCACCAAATACGCCATCAACAGCGTCAGCTGATTACACTCACTACCAGATATCTTTGAGTAAAGGTGATTTTGTCTTTGCCTATGATGTTATGGATCCAGAGGCAACGGATAAGACAGGTGTCAAAGATGCACCTCGTTTCTCCGTTTCCTGGAGCCAGAGCTTCGATCTGTAATAAGTCTTAATGAACAGGACCCGCCAGGTTAGGCGGGTCCGATTTGAAGGAGGTTACAAATGAAACTTGTAATGGCAATTATCAAGCCTTTCAAGCTCGATGACGTACGTGAAGCCCTCTCCGACATCGGGGTTCAGGGTATAACTGTCACTGAGGTGAAAGGTTTTGGTCGTCAGAAAGGCCACACCGAGCTGTATCGCGGCGCGGAATACGTGGTGGATTTTCTGCCCAAAGTAAAGATCGAAGCTGTCGTTGATGACGGTCTTGTCGATCAGGTGATCGAGGCGATTTCTAAATCAGCTAACACTGGCAAGATCGGTGATGGCAAGATTTTCGTGTCGACTGTTGAACAGGCAATTCGTATCCGTACCGGTGAAACCGGCGCTGATGCCTTATAAGTCGTAGGAGGACATCATGGAAAATAATATTTTTGAACTCCAGTACGCCATGGACACCTTCTACTTCCTGGTGTGTGGTGCCCTGGTAATGTGGATGGCAGCCGGCTTCGCAATGTTGGAAGCCGGCCTGGTGCGCTCAAAAAACACAACTGAGATTCTGACCAAGAACGTTGTGTTATTTGCTATCGCCTGTACAGCTTACCTTATTGTGGGTTATGACGTCATGTATGACGGCGGTATCTTCCTGAAAGATATTGCACTGGATGGTGCAGCCAATGCCGATGCCTTAACAGCTTCTGTGTTAAAAGAATCAGCTGAAGCCAAGTTTGGTGGTGACGCTGTTTACTCCAACGCGTCTGATTTCTTCTTCCAGGTAGTATTCGTTGCCACGGCCATGTCGATTGTATCGGGTGCCGTTGCTGAGCGTATGAAGCTGTGGTCTTTCATGGCCTTTGCCATTGTTATGACAGCTTTCATCTATCCGATGGAAGGTGCCTGGACATGGGGCGGTAAAGCCGTTTTCGGTATGTTCGAACTGAAAGTTGGCGAGACCGGTTTCTCTGACTTTGCCGGTTCCGGTATCGTGCATATGGCTGGTGCTGCTGCTGCTCTGGCTGGTGTATTGCTGCTTGGCCCACGTAAAGGTAAATATCGCGCCAATGGTGAAATCAACCCAATCCCTGGTGCCAACCTGCCACTGGCGACGCTGGGTACTTTCATCCTGTGGATGGGCTGGTTTGGTTTCAATGGCGGTTCTGTACTCAAGCTGGGTGATGTGGCCAGTGCCAATTCGGTGGCCATGGTCTTCCTTAACACCAATGCGGCGGCTGCCGGTGGCGTGATCTTTGCCCTGATTGTTGCTCGTATGATGTTTGGCAAGGCTGATTTGACCATGGCATTAAACGGTGCTCTGGCTGGTCTGGTTGCCATTACTGCTGAGCCCTCTACACCGACTCCACTGGCGGCCACTTTAATCGGTGGTGTTGGTGGTGCCCTGGTGGTCTTCGCCATCGTGACCATGGACAAGATGAAGATTGATGACCCTGTCGGTGCTATCTCTGTGCATGGTGTGGTCGGTATGTGGGGCCTGATGGCCGTACCACTGACTAACGATGGTGCCAGCTTCGCTGCCCAGTTCCTGGGTCTGGTGGTTATCTTTGCCTGGGTATTCATTGCCAGCTTTATCACCTGGTACGTGATCAAGATGATCATGGGTGTTCGCGTCAGCGAAGAGGAAGAATACACCGGCCTCGACCTGACCGAGTGTGGTATGGAAGCCTACCCGGAATTTACCGGTGCCATGGGTTCAGGGAAATAAATGATTACTTAATCTTAAGTAAATGTGAGTTTAGGGCACCCTCGGGTGCCCTTTTTTTGTGCATCTAATTTGTTAAATGCATTATGTCATCATATAAACAATGCCTTGATGTTAACAATTGTTAACTTGTACTTAATACTGGCCTTGAACGATAAAGCAAAACAAGTTGAAGTCCGACAACTACCTTGGTGTGAAATGTAATTATTTATATTGATAAAAAGTTAAGAATTTAAGTTGTCAATAGTCTTTCACTAAATTTATAACTCAGAAATAATCTATTTGTATAAAAGGTGGATAGTGCATGAAATTTTTTATGAATTTGAAAGTTGGCACTAAGGTCCTGGTAGTATTTTTAGCCGTGGGTTTGATGGCCATTTTGTCAGTGGCACTTATTAGCTATTATGTATCTCAAAAATCCATGCAGAAAGAGTCGTTTAATAAGTTAACGGCAGTACGTGAGATCAAGGCTGCTCAGATTGAAGATTATTTTTCCACTATCCGTGATCAGGTGTTGACCTTCTCCGAGAGTGAGACCGTGACATTGGCCATGCGGGATTTTAAACAAAGTTTTCGTAACATCAGTTCAGATCTAAAAATTAATAACAGTGGCACTTACAGGCAACAGGTCGTAGATTTTTACAATACCAAGTTCCTGACGCGCTACAAGGATACAACGGGTAAGTCTGTTTCCAGTAGCGAAATTATGCCACGTAGTGATACGGCCTTTATCATGCAAAGTCTGTATATTGCCCAGAACCCCAATCCATTGGGCTCCAAGCATTTAATTGATAAAGCCAATGACGGCAGTGAATATAGTAAGCATCATGCAAAATATCATCCGATTATTCGCAGGTATCTGGAGAAGTTCGGTTACTACGATATTTTCCTGGTTGATCATCGTACAGGAAATATTGTGTACAGCGTATTCAAAGAAGCTGATTATGCAACTTCTCTCAAAACAGGTCCCTATAGTAATACCAATTTTGCCGATGTCTTCCGCCAGGCCGCCAATGCCAGCTCTAATGACTTTGTCAAACTGATAGATTTTAAACCTTATACTGCATCTTATGAGGCACCGGCATCGTTTATTGCCTCGCCCATTTATGATGGTAGTAAAAAGATCGGAGTACTGGTGTTCCAGATGCCGGTAGATAAGATCAATAGCATTATGACCAGCGATAATAAATGGAAGGACACAGGCCTGGGTGAAAGTGGTGAGACTTATATTGTCGCCGATGACTTTACTCTACGCAGTCAGTCCCGATTCCTTATTGAAGACAAGGAAGGCTACTTTAAACTGCTCAGTGAAGTAGGCGTAGACTCAGGCATTATTGATAAAATTAAGAGTCAGGGAACGGCCATAGGCCTGCAGCCGGTCAAAACCCAGGGCACTATGGCTGCCATGAAGGGCGAAACGGTTACTGAGATATTCGATGATTATCGTGATATCGCGGTCCTCTCTGCCTACCGACCCCTCAAAATCCAGGATATGAAATGGGCGATAATGGCCGAGATCGATGAGGCTGAAGCCTTTGCCTCTATCATTGAATTAGAAGTCGATATTTTGATTGCTTCAATAGTCATTCTAGTCATCGTCGGATTGATCGCGACGGTGTTTTCCAAAAGAGTGATTGCCCAGCCCTTAAATTTGATGTTGGCGGCAGCCGATGACTTACGTGATGGTGATGGTGACCTTACTCAACGTCTACCCGACTTTGGTAAGGATGAGATTGGCCAGACAGCACGTTCCTTCAATGGCTTTATTGAAAAGATGCAGGGAGTGCTACTGGAAGTAAAAACGGCAGTGGAAAACATGGTTTCTGCTTCTCAACAGGTCAGCGCATCATCACAAAGCCTTAGCCAGGCTGCCAGTGAGCAGGCGGCTAGTGTGGAAGAGACCAGTGCCTCCCTGGAAGAAATGAATGCATCCATCACCCAAAATACCGAAAATGCTCGCGCCACCGATGCTATCGCTGGAACCGCTTCGAAACAGGCCGAAGATGGGGGTAAGTCAGTAACTGAAACGGTTGAGGCAATGAAGACCATTGCTGAACGCATCGGTTTAATTGAAGACATAGCCTATAAAACGAATCTACTGGCCCTTAATGCTGCCATTGAGGCAGCTCGTGCAGGTGAACACGGTAAGGGCTTTGCCGTGGTGGCTGATGAAGTACGTAAACTGGCTGAACGTAGTCAGGTATCAGCAGCCGAGATCAGTGAGTTGGCTGATAACAGTGTCAAGATAGCCGAAAAGGCCGGTGAACTGATTAATGAAATCGTTCCTGGTATCCAGAAAACAGCCACTCTGGTACAGGAGATCACCGCTGCATCAGTAGAACAAACCTCGGGTGTTGCCCAGGTGAATGATGCCATGGGTCAACTCGATCAGGGCGCGCAACAGGCGGCTTCATCCTCTGAAGAGTTGGCTGCCACTTCAGAAGAAATGAATTCACAAGCCTCACAATTACAGGAAACTATTGGTTTCTTCAAGTTGAGCTCTTAAGAAGAAAAAATCTTAATATTTGCTAGGTAGTCATCCTGGTCGATCAAGTAACGTATTGATTCAACCTGGCTTCTAAATCTTCTTTAGTCAAGGTTACATCTTCTCGAGACTATCCTAATTTGTTAGTGACTCTATTTTTTATGTGATTTCCATGTGGCTTCGGAGGCCCTTTTTTTATTACTGAAAGTAATGCTATTGCTGCCTTTCATAACAATTATTTTCATTTGCTATCAAGCTGAGCATTTTATATCCGATGTATAGGGTGGTTATTTAATATTTTTTTACATACTTCAAGTTCTGGCAACGTTACGTGAATTTCTTTTAAATAACTATTTTTTGCATGGTTAAGGAAGATTTTTTTTTTCGAGGAGTGACAATGAATTTTCTATCCAACCTGAGGATCGCCAGGAAGCTGCTTCTGCTGGTTTCAATCCCTACCCTGGCCCTGATCATCTTTGCCGGGATCGCGGTGAGTGAAAAAATGTCAGAAAGTGCCCAGATGGCCAATGTTGAAACCATGTCCAATATCTCGGCTCGGGTTAGTGCCATGGTGCATGAGATGCAAAAGGAACGTGGCATGACGGCCGGTTTTCTGGGTAGTGGGGGCAAGAACTTTGCCAGTGCCATCGGTGGGCAACGTCGTACTGTGGATGAGAAGTTTTCGGTAGTAAAAGAATATATTGGCAGTATTGACACCAGCATCCTCGATCCCCATTTTATGCGTGAGTTGAATGCCGGTCTGTCGGCCATGGGCCAGATAGCGGATATTCGTTCTCGTGTTTCTGCCTTGAGTATTAAAACGAGTGAGGCCATCGGCTATTACACCAAAACCAATGGCACCTTCCTTGCGTCTATAGAAGAAATGTATGAAGAGGCGGTGACTGCAGAAGCAGCGTCCTTTGTGATGGCCTATGCCAACTTCCTGCAGGCCAAGGAGCGGGCGGGGATAGAACGTGCTGTGCTGGCGGCCGTATTTGCCCAGGACAAATTTAGAGGTACACAGTTCCAGAAACTGGTACAGCTGGTGCAGGATCAGAAGGTCTATACCGAGATGTTTGAACATCTAGCAGAGGGCGAGGTTGTCGAGTTTTATAAGGACGCCATGCGTGATTCTGTGGTAGGTGAAGCTGAACAGATGCGTAATATTGCGCTGGAAAAATCTGCTACTGGTAACTTTGGAATTCGATCTCAGGACTGGTTTGCCAAACAGTCGGCCAAGATCAATCTCCTTAAAAAAGTAGAAGACCATTTTTCGGAAGAGGTGGTGAAGTTTGCTGGTGATACTGCCAGCGCAGCTGCATGGGCACAGAGCAGCTATATTATTGCTTCTCTGATTGTGCTGGGACTGGTTATCGCTGGCTTCATATTGATTGGTAACGGTATTCGTAATCCATTAACAGAAATGGTGGGTGTTGCCCAGGAACTGTCTGAGGGTAATCTGGATATTGAGAAAAAGCAGGTGCATAAGGATGAAACCGGTCAGGCCCTGGCCGCCATGTACAACATGGTAGATAAGTTGACCGAGATCATCACTGGTATTATCCAGTCAGCCAATAACATGGCCAATGCCTCGGAGCAGGTGAGTTCTTCAGCCCAGAGTTTGAGTCAGTCATCCAGTGAGCAGGCCGCCAGTGTGGAAGAGACTGCCGCTTCTCTTGAAGAAATGAACGCCAGTATCGAGCAGAACTCGGAAAATGCCCGGGCCACGGCTAATATTGCGACGGAAGTGGCCAAGCAGGCCAGTGAAGGGGGTGAGGCAGTAGAACAAACCGTGACCGCGATGAAGGCCATTGCCGAGAAGATCACCCTGATTGAGGACATTGCCTACAAGACCAATCTGCTTGCCTTGAATGCGGCCATCGAAGCGGCTCGGGCAGGTGAGCACGGCAAGGGCTTTGCCGTAGTGGCCGATGAGGTGCGCAAACTGGCTGAGCGCAGTCAGGCCTCAGCGGGTGAAATTACCGAGATGTCGGTGAATAGTCTGAAGATTTCAGAAGAAGCCGGTAAGAAAATCAATGAAGTGGTGCCAAAGATCCAGCAGACGGCGGATCTTGTGGAAGAAATTAATGCTGCTTCCAATGAACAGGCCAGCAATGTGCAGCAGGTGAATAAGGCCATGGATCAGGTGGATCAGACTGCCCAATCCAGTGCAGCATCGTCTGAAGAGCTGGCCAGTACCGCTGAAGAGATGTCAGCCCAGACCGAGGAACTGAAACAGACGGTGGCTTACTTTAAGTTGGCACAATAGATGTAACTGTCTAAAGGGAAAAAAGCCCGCTTAGCGGGCTTTTTTTATATCTTGTTATGGGAGCTGTCACACATTGGGGGATTCTTGGTACGTTTGCAGCCACAAAGCCAGACGGTCTTTTTTTCATCAACGGTGAATTTCACCGGTTCAAAGTCGGTATCTTTGTGGGAGCCATCGCAAAGTGGCTGGTTTTTAGACTTACCGCAGGAACACCACCAGTAATCACCGGCTTCGAGTTCAATACCGTAAGGTGTGGTTTGTGGACAATCAGGTTCTGACATAATCACCTCGTCAATCATTGTTATATTAAAAATTCTGTTCCATTGTTTATATAGCATACTGTGGTGAGATTAATAACAATATATACTTTATGAATACTCTGTTGGATGCGGCAATATTTTGACTCAACTCTCTATAAACCAGTTACAGTGTTTACATCTCGGCCCCATTGATCTGGAAATCGCACAGGGACAGTGTGTGAGTTTCAGTGGTTCCTCAGGGACGGGAAAATCCATTCTGTTAAAGGCCATTATTGATCTGATCCCCAATCAGGGAGATATCCATTTTGGTGATCAGGACCGGCAAAAAATGCGTGCCAGTGAATGGCGAAAGCTGGTGGGTTTATTACCGGCCGAAAGTTTCTGGTGGTGCCCCCTGGTTGGACAACATTTCCCTAATCTGAACTCTCATCAGAAAGACTGGTTTGCTGAACTGGGTTTTGATATCGACGTGCTGAACTGGGAACTAAGCCGATGTTCCACTGGCGAACGACAACGACTGGCACTGTTACGGTTGCTTTGTCATGAACCAAAAGTATTATTACTGGATGAACCGACTGCAAATCTGGATGGAACCAGTACTGAAAAGGTGGAGGGCATTATCAAGCAATATCGACAACAGCATACATGTCCGGTTATCTGGGTCAGCCATGATCAGCAGCAGATCAAACGCGTTGCAAGTGAGCATTACGTACTGGAACACAACGGGCAGTTACAGAAGGTGGCGGCATGAATGTGATACCACTTAGTGCGTTTGATCTGTCTATTGCGGCTGGACTGGTTGTTTTGCTGGCCGTCTTATCGGTTGCCATGCACCTGAGGCTGGGTAAGCAAATCATTATTGCCGCCATCCGCACAACGGTGCAGTTATTACTAATTGGTCTGGTATTAAAAACCCTGTTTGAGCGTGCCGATATCATCTGGGTGATGTTACTGGCCTTTGTCATGTTATCGGTTGCCGGTTATGAGGTCATGGCTCGACAGAAGCGCAGCTTTGGCGGTTGGTGGGGCTATGGGCTCGGTACCCTGTCCATGTTTATTTCATCATTTACCATTGCCCTGTTTGTCTTAATTGCTGTTATCAATGTCGAGCCCTGGTATACACCCCAGTACGCCATCCCTTTGCTTGGCATGATGCTCGGTAACACCATGACCGGTGTGGCCCTGTCACTGGACCGGTTGACCACAGGGGCTTATGAAAAGCGTGGTATTATCGAAGCTCAATTGATTCTTGGCTATGAATGGCGACCGGCAATCAGTGAGATCGTACGGGAATCTGTGCGAGTCGGACTGATGCCCATGATCAACTCCATGGCAGCAGCGGGTATTGTTAGTCTACCGGGTATGATGACAGGCCAGATATTGGGAGGCAGTCCACCCATGGAGGCCGTGAAATATCAGATCTTGATCATGTTCATGATCGCAGCCGGGACCGGCTTTGCCAGTATGGGGGCGACATGGTTAGGTGCCAGACATTTGTTTGATGAAAGACAGCGATTAAGGCTGGATCGATTAAAGGAAGGCAGAACATAATTTGATGGGGGGAAAGAATGTCAAAGGGAATCAGTATTATCATTGGCAGTCTGTTAGCACTATTTATTTCTATAGAAAGTCATGCACGTCAAATCTATAAATGGACAGATGCGGACGGAAATATTCATTATGGGGAAAAGCCGCCTACGAATGGAGCTACTCAAATTCGAATTAAACAACGAGGTGGTATCGAAAAAGTTGAGACTGGCAAATCAGACCAGGCATCTGATAAAGACAAGCGGGATAAAATGATTAAGGCAATGGAAGCCGATCGTTTAAGTCGACAGGAGCAAAAGCAGATCAGACTAAAACAACAATATGATCGTCAGATGCGATGTGTCAGGGCCAGGGATACCTTGCGACGTTATCAGGATGCAGGCAGCCTTTATCGACTCGACCCCGATGGCAAACGAAAAACTCTGGACAACTCAGCCAGGCAGGCTGAGATCATAAAAATGCGCAGTAATATCAATAAGTGGTGTAAGTAGTCACCATGGAAATCGTCTATTCCGCAAACAATGTGATCGAGGCAAACCTGTTACGGGATCTGTTAGAACGTGAAAGAATAGAGGTACAAATTACTGGTGAGTTTCTACAAGGTGGCATAGGGGAACTGCCAGTCAATGGAATCATTAATATCCTGGTAGCAGAAGAAGATGTAAAACTGGCGGAAAAAGTGATTCAGGCCTGGGAGCAGGGCGACTATTCACTGCAGGATGAATAAGATGCCAATTTACTCCTGATGATAGGGCTTACTTAATTCATGCACAGCATTGATAAAAGCACCGGCATGATCGGGATTCACATTCTGCTGAATACCGTGGCCGAGATTGAAGACATGGCCGTTGCCTGATCCATAGCTTTCAAGAATCGAAGCCACTTCCTTTCGAATACGTTCAGGTTGCGCGTATAAAACGGTGGGATCCATATTCCCCTGCAAAGCAACTTTATCACCGACGCGCTTGCGCACTTCACCAATATCTACTGTCCAGTCCAGTCCCACGGCATCGCAACCGATGTTGGCGATATCTTCAATCCAGCAGTGACCGTTTTTGGTGAAGACGATGGAGGGTACTTTTCGACCTTCGTTTTCCTTGGTCAGGTTTTCCACGATGCGCTGCATGTATTGCAGCGAAAATTCTTTATAGTCCTGTGGGGTAAGAATGCCTCCCCATGTATCAAAGATCTGTACCGCCTGAGCACCACATGCGATCTGGGCATTGAGATAAACAGTAACCGTATCGGCCAGTTTATCTAACAGCTTGTGCATGAGATCGGGACGGTCATACATCATGCCCTTCACCTTGGCGAAGTCCTTGGTACCACCACCTTCGACCATGTAAGTGGCGAGGGTCCAGGGGCTACCAGAAAAACCGATCAGCGGAACCTTACCATCCAGCTCACGGCGGATGACGCTTACTGCGGCCATCACATAACCCAGTTCTTCATCCATTTCAGGAATAAACAGGCCATCAATATCAGCTGCACGTGTGATGGGTTTACTAAATTTTGGCCCTTCGCCCTGTTCAAAATAGAGGCCGAGACCCATGGCGTCAGGGATGGTCAGGATGTCAGAGAACAGGATTGCAGCATCCAGATCGTAACGACGCAGGGGTTGCATGGTCACTTCACAGGCCAGGTCAGGTGTTTTGCATAAGGTCAGAAAGTCACCGGCCTCAGCACGGGTCTTGCGGTATTCAGGCAGATAACGACCGGCCTGGCGCATCATCCACACTGGAGTCATATCAACAGGTTCGCGGCACAAGGCTTTTAGGAAACGATCATTTTGGAGTTCTGTCATTTTTATCTTCTTTTATTTAACCGCAAGGGTTTTTAAACCGCAAAGGGCGCGAAGGTTCGCAAAGTAAATTATTTATTGTTGTTCAGATTCATGCCGTTATCCGGAATACTTCATGAATCACAAAATTATTGCACCCGCATCGGTTAATCATTAATGAAGCTTAGCGTTCCTTCGCGCCCTTTGCGGTTTATGTTTTTAGACGTCCAGGTAATCCAGGATACCTTCGGCTGCCTGACGACCTTCGTAGATGGCGGTAACCACTAAATCAGAACCGCGCACCATATCACCGCCAGCAAACACTTTCGGATTGCTGGTCTGGTGGGCAAAGTCCTGGTGCTGGCTGGCCACGACACGGCCGCGCTCATCGATATTGATACCGAAGTCTTCAAACCACTTGGCAGGGCTGGGACGAAAACCAAAAGCAATGATAATGACGTCGGCCGGAATGATCTCTTCCGAACCTGCAACAGGCTCTGGACGACGACGGCCACGCTCATCGGGTTCACCTAAAGCAGTCGTAATAACCTTGATTCCCTCTACCTTGCCATCACCAACAATTTCTACCTGTTGACGGTTCCAGAGGAACTGCACGCCTTCTTCCTTTGCATTGGTCACTTCACGTTTTGAACCAGGCATGTTGGCCTCATCACGGCGGTAGGCGCAGGTCACGCTGGCGGCCTTCTGGCGAATGGAAGTTCGGTTACAGTCCATGGCGGTATCACCGCCACCCAGTACCACAACACGTTTACCTTCCATGCTGATGTAGTCAGCCGGATCTTTTTCATAGTTGTGGCAGTGATTCACATTGGAGATCAGAAAGTCCAGCGCGGCATGTACGCCGGGCAGGTCTTCACCAGGGATACCGGCCTGCATATAATCATAGGTACCCATACCCATGAACACGGCATCGTATTCATCCAGTAATTGCTGGAAGGGGATATCCTTGCCGATGTCCGTTTCAAGTTTAAATTCGATACCCATGCCTTCCATGATGGCACGACGGTTTTTGACCACGCTCTTTTCCAGTTTGAATTCGGGAATACCGAAAGTCAGCAGGCCACCGATTTCAGGGTATTTGTCGAAGACCACGGCTTTTATACCGTTACGGGCCAGCACGTCGGCACAACCCAGACCAGCCGGACCGGCACCAACGATGGCGACCTTTTTACCGGTGTCCTGAACCATTGAAAGATCCGGTTTCCAGCCCATGGCAAACGCGGTATCAGAGATATACTTTTCAATTGGGCCAATGGTCACGGCACCAAAGCCATCGTTCAGGGTACAGGCGCCTTCACACAGGCGATCCTGTGGGCAGACCCGGCCACAGATTTCGGGCAGAGAATTGGTGCGGTGGGACAGCTCGGCGGCTTCGGTGATATTGCCTTCGGCCACCAGCTTCAACCAGTTGGGAATATAGTTGTGTACCGGACAGCGCCATTCACAATAGGGGTTGCCGCAGGCCAGACAACGCTCCGCCTGTTCGGCGGCACGCGCCTGATCATAAGGACCGTAAATTTCAGCGTATTCCTGAGTGCGCTCTGCGACCGGTTTTTTCTTAGGGTCGTGGCGCTGGAACTGTACGAATTGAAAGTTATTACCCATTAACTCACCCATATTTAACTTGTTAAGCGGCTGCGGTTTGCAGGTCTTCCAGCAGACCTTCCAGGGCGGCGGCTTTTGGTTTCACCAGCCAGAACTTACCGCACAGGCTGCTGAAGTTATCCAGGATTTCCTGACCACGGGCACTACCGGTTTCACGCACATACTCTGTAATAGTTTCGCGCAGATGGTGGCGATAGGCCTCCATGTTTTCTGGAGCGATACGGTGAATGTCTACATCTTCGTTAACACAGTCAACAAAGCTGTTGTCTTCATCCAGCACGTAGGCGAAGCCGCCAGTCATACCGGCACCGAAGTTGAGGCCGGTCTTGCCAAGGACAGTGACGACACCGCCGGTCATGTATTCACAACCATGGTCACCAATGCCTTCCACAATGGCAGTCACACCAGAGTTACGCACGCAGAAGCGTTCACCGGCCAGGCCTGCTGCCATCAGCTTGCCACCGGTGGCACCATACAGACAGGTGTTACCAATAATGGTGGCTTCGTGGCTCTTGAAGGCCGAATTTTTCGGCGGATAAAGGATCACCTTACCACCGGCCATGCCCTTGCCGACGTAGTCATTGGCATCACCTTCGAGATAAATATGCAGACCACCGGCATTCCAGACACCCAGACTCTGCCCCGCCGTGCCCTTCAGCATCAGCTTCACAGGGGCATCTTCCATGCCCAGGTTGCTGTGGCGCTTGGCAATCTCACCCGACAGGCGGGCACCGATAGAGCGGTGGATGTTCTTCACCTCATAACTGAACTCACCACCTTTTTTGCCTTCGATGGCAGGCAGGATGTCCTTCACCATCTGCTCGGCCAGCTCACCCTTGTCAAAGGGTTCGTTCTTTGGCTCGATGCAGAAACGCGGTTTGTCAGCGGCGACACCACCGTCACTTAACAGTGGGGTCAGATCCAGTTTCTGGGTCTTGCTGGTGGAACCCTCGAGGATTTCCAGCAGGTCGGTGCGACCGATCAGGTCAGTCAGCTTGCGACAACCCAGCTGGGCCAGCAGTTCGCGCACCTCTTCGGAAATGAACTTGAAGTAGTTCATGACCATTTCCACTTTACCAATGTAGTGGTTCATACGCAGCACATTGTCCTGCGTGGCCACACCGGTGGCGCAGTTGTTGAGGTGACAGATACGTAAGTACTTACAACCCATGGCGATCATGGGGCCGGTACCAAAGCCGAAGCTCTCGGCACCCAAGATGGCGGCTTTCACCACATCCAGACCGGTCTTCAGACCACCGTCGGTCTGCAGGCGGACCTTGTCTCGCAGGTTGTTGGCGCGCAGGATCTGATGGGTCTCAGTCAGACCCAGTTCCCAGGGACTACCGGCATATTTCACAGAGGTCAGCGGTGAGGCACCGGTACCACCGTCATAGCCGGAGATCGTGATCAGATCGGCATAGGCCTTGGCGACACCGGCGGCAATGGTGCCGACACCGGCCTCGGCGACCAGTTTCACAGAGACCAGGGCATCCGGGTTGACCTGCTTCAGGTCGAAGATCAGCTGGGCCAGATCTTCGATCGAATAGATATCGTGATGTGGCGGCGGTGAAATCAGTGATACACCCGGTTTGCAGTAACGCAGTGTTGCAATCAGATCGTTTACCTTGTGGCCAGGCAATTGGCCACCTTCACCGGGCTTAGCGCCCTGGGCAACCTTTATCTGCAGTACTTCGGCACTGGCCAGATAGGCTGGGGTCACACCAAAACGGCCGGAGGCAACCTGTTTGATCTTGGAACGTTTCATGGTGCCGTAACGAACCGGATCTTCACCACCCTCACCGGAGTTGGAACGCCCACCCAGGGTGTTCATGGCCTCGGCCAGTGTCTCATGGGCCTCGGGCGACAGGGCGCCGAGGGACATGGCGGCCGAGTCGAAACGCATCAGGATGTCCTGTGCGGGCTCAACTTCATCAATGGAAATCGGCGTGATGTCATCACGCAGTTTTAACAGGTCACGGAACGATAGGTGGGGCCGTTCATTGACCAGTTTGGCGTATTCTTTGTATTTCTCGTAGCTACCGGTCTGTACCGCATCCTGCATGGTCTTCACCACATCCGGGTTATAGGCGTGCTCTTCTCCGCCATGGACGTATTTCAACAGGCCACCCTGGTCGATTGATTTGCGCTTGTTCCAGGCCAGTTTCACCAGTTTACGCTGGTCGGCTTCCAGATCATCGAAGCTGGAACCCTGCAGGCGATTGGTGGTACCGACAAAACACAGATCCACCACTTCCTGGCTCAGGCCAACGGATTCAAACAGCTGGGAACCACGGTAGCTAGAGATGGTGGATATCCCCATCTTGGAAGTGATCTTGTATAAACCTTTATTGATACCTTTACGGTATTGCTGGGCGAGGCGAGGCTTGCCACCGTCACTGACCTCATTCTTGCGGGCCATGTCGTTCAGGCACTCATAAGCCAGATAGGGATAAACTGCTGTTGCACCGTAGCCGATCAGGGTCGCGAAATGGTGCGGGTCACGTGCAGCGCCGGTTTCGACCACGATGTTACAGTCACAACGCAGGCCTTCTTTAATCAGGCGATGGTGCACAGCACCGGTAGCCAGCAGGGCATGCACCGGCAGTTTGTCTTCGCTAATAGCCTTGTCTGACAGCACCAGGATGACCTTGCCTTCTTTGACGGCGGCCACGGCCTGATCACAGATACTTTGGATAGCCTGTTTCAGCTTACCCGAGGCCGGGTAGTTGATGTCGATGCGGGCATGGGCGTAGTTAGGGTCGTCCATGGCCAGCAGTTGATCGAACTTTCCTTCTGACAGGATGGGTGAATCCACTCGTAAGCGTGCTGCATGGACACCACTCTCATCGAACATGTTCTGTTCCGCACCGAAACAGGTCTCCAGGGACATCACTACCTGCTCACGAATCGGGTCGATGGGCGGGTTGGTCACCTGGGCAAACTGCTGGCGGAAATAATCAAAGGGTGAACGAACCTGGCGTGACAGTACGGGCATGGGGGTATCGTCACCCATGGAGCCAACCGCTTCCATGCCGCTTTCGGCCAGCACACGCATGACCTGGTCACGTTCTTCATTGGTGATCTGGAACAGCTTTTGATAGACGTTGTAGGTCTCGTCATCCATCGCTTCGCCACTGCCCTTTTCATCCAGGCATGACTCCAGACGCATGCATTTGCTATCCATCCACTGGCGATAAGGGTGGGCAGACTTGAGACGGTTGTCGATGTCTTCCGGCAGCAGCAGATCACCGGTCTGGGTGTCGGCAGCGATCATCTGGCCAGGTTTGAGGCGGCCCTTCATGACCACGTCTTCCGGTGCGTATTCGTAAACACCGATTTCCGAGGCCAGGGTAATGTGGCGGTCTTTGGTGATGACCCAGCGGGCGGGGCGCAGGCCGTTACGATCCATGGAGCAGGCGGCATAGCGGCCATCGGTCATGACGATACCGGCGGGGCCGTCCCAGGGCTCCATGTGCATGGAGTTATATTCATAAAAGGCGTGCAGATCCGGATCCATGGTTTTCACGTTCTGCCAGGCTGGTGGAATCAGCAGGCGCATGGCACGGAACATGTCGATGCCACCGGCCAGCAGGGCCTCGAGCATGTTGTCCAGGCTATTGGAGTCAGAACCGGTCAATGACACCAGTGGACG
>Ga0224506_10000083_pt1 | contig 94365 bp, 95 predicted proteins | sample SF_Jan12_sed_USG_2_FD_169108 | JGI IMG/M metagenome (GOLD analysis project Ga0224506, IMG submission 169108) | Sediment microbial communities from San Francisco Bay, California, United States - SF_Jan12_sed_USGS_8_1 | ecosystem: Environmental > Aquatic > Marine > Sediment | place: USA...
TTCGTTGTTAGAACAAATAACCACTTGAAATTTATACTGTTATTAGAGTAGCAGTATAAATAAGAAATAAAGGATATATGGCCATGGGCGTATTATATTACGGCCATGGCTATATACTTAACTGTTATGCACATTATTAAAAGGAATGACAATGATAGGTAATAAGGAATTAAAATTTATTAAGCTTCTTTTTATCGTAGCGGCATTGTGGAATCTAACCGGGGCTGGCTTTGGTTACTTTAATACGGCATATACCTTTCAGAATTTTTTTGGCCGAGAACTTTCTGATCCGCTATTCTATGATATTTACAAAGGAGCATGGGGTACAACTTTTGTATATTTTTTTGGATATCTGATCGTTGCTCATAATCCTTTGAAGCATTCAGGCATAGTCATCGTTGGTGCCATTGGCAAGGTGGGCTTTGCAATTAAATTATTGCAGCTCTATCTGTCAGGTATTGCCAATTCAGTTGTACTCATCGTGGTAATCGGTGACTTAATATTTATGCTTTTGTTTATCTACTATTTCCTCATACTGTATAAGGCGAAGGAAGATATTATTTGAATGAATTGCCAAGTCAGAACAAAATAAAAAAGTAGAAAAAGAGCTATTATAAAAAATATGCTAAATTTAAAATTGCATAACAAGTCATTTAAGTTCGCAGGTTTTTCAAACCTGCCGGACTCTCTAAAGCGGCGCTTTGCTTGCTTTTTCGAGCCCGCTTAATTCAATCGTTAGATGTAAAAAATGAAAAAAATAGAATACTCCGTAATCATAATTATTTTAATCTTCGCATCAAGAATAGCATGCGCAAGAACGTGTACGGAATGGAATTACTACGTGGAAAACCCACAATATTTCGTATTTTATGATGCTTTAGATAAATTAAAAGTTACTCAGAATTTTGAGTCTCGTGGAGAGTATTTAAATTCTAAATTTGGTAACAATAATTGGAAAATCGAAAATAATCACTTTTCATATAATTTTCCATTAATAGTAGAGAATCCATATAGCTTTGATTTTTCTGAAAACCTAATAAATAAAAAAACAGAAAAACAAATAACAATAGTCGCTGAAATAATTATCGATAAAAAACATATATATATTGAAATGCTTAATTTAAATGTTAATTCAAAAATTATGCACTATGAAACTAGATTTCAATTATTGATATCTGGTCAATCGAATTTATTCGTTATCCATAAGCATAAAAATAGTGAAGTTTTGGTTTCAAATATGAAAAAGGTAAAGGTTTTAACTGGTGGCCCGTGTGGGCTCAGTGCTCGAAGTCAAGAGGAAGCTAAAAAGTTAAATACAGAGCTTTGTCGAAAAGCTAAAAAACATAAGAAAAAGAATCATCCTGCATGCGAAGCTGTTAAATTTATAGGTAATCACAATGCAGCTAACAAGTAGCTCAAGATCGTTCACTTTGTTCACTGGGACGCTCCTTACGTCGCGCCCCTTAGCAAAACGTTAGCATTAAACAAATGACTCTTAAAACCAAACTTATACTAGCCGTGATTGTTGAGCTTATTTATATTATTGCCTCACGGTATGTTTCTTTTAATTTTCAAGATTTAACACCAAATTCAGAATATCTAAAGACTATATTAAGAGCATCTTCCGCAATCGCATATTACTATATATTTAAAGACTACATACTAAGCTTTAAGCCAACATATAAATTCATAAAATCACCATTCTTTGTAATTTCAATTTTATTCTTTTTAGCTACGCCATTATTGGTAGGAAATCTCTACTTCATGGGAGACTACACGCGTATATTATTCGCTATAACAAGTATAATCGTAGGATTGCGAGAGGAGCTTGTGTTTCGTGTGTTAATACAGAATAGCTTAGAATCAAAGCTCGGGCCTGTTTATGCAATATTAATTACCAGTCTAATCTTTACGGTCTGGCATTTCGGAGCCATACCAAACAACTCATTTGCCTTTGGACAAGTGTTAATTAGTAGCATATTTCTTGGTCTTATATACTCAGCAACAAAGAGCTTCATTCTTGTTGTTTCACTACATGCTATATATGATGCTCTTTGGTCATTAACACCAATTTACACAAATGTAATAAATATAAATTGGGGTTTTGTACCACTAGTTTCTGCCATGCTTATTACTACCGCATGGTATTATAGGTTCAAAAGGTGCTAACAAGTCGTTCAAAATTGACCGCCAAACTGCGGCGGCAATTTAACTTTAACGTTAGGGCAAAAACCATGAAGGAAGCAACCATTCAATTTCTCGATCCAGACCAGGCGTTGGTGGATATAGAAAAGAAAATGGATAGCATTCCAAATCCCGAACTATTTAATGACCCAAAACACCAAAAAATAACAGAGGCCTGGTGTGCATTTATGTTTGGTATTGGGTATAAAAAATATGTCAGTGATTGTGAGGTAGGTGTAAACGAAACAAATTCTAATACAGAGGCTGATTTTTATTTAAAAACAAAAGACAACATTTGGCCATTCCAGTTAACTGAAGTGCAGCACGCAGATAGAAAACGGGGCAAAGAATACAAAGAAATTCCAAACAAAACCTTAGCTAACCTTAGCTAGACACCCACCATAAATAAACCCCCACCATAAATAAACCATAACTGAAAATCTCATTAATGACATCAGAAATTATCAATGGTTTTTTAATTTATAAAATAAGTAAGCAGGTTAAGCACATTTGTTATAACTGCCCTAATTACAGGCGAGTGCATATCTCGGAACAGGCCGAATGACGTTAGTGTTATGTGGCGTTGTGTTTAAGGCAATCGTTCTCGACAGGGCGTTAAGCCAGGTGTTCGCAGGTAGCCTAATGTCTGGCAGGCTTGTTTGAGTTTGAAAGCGGAACCGACCAGGCCTTTGAAGTGGCTTTCAAAATGTTGTGTCATGTAATGCCAGTGTTTGGCTTCGATATTAAGTCGTTCGAGAGCCTTAACTAGACACCCACCATAAATAAACCATAACTGAAAATCTCATTAATGACATCAGAAATTCTCAATGCTTTTTGAATTTATAAAATAAGTATGCAGGTTATGCACATTTGTTATATCTGCTCTAATTACAGGCGAGTGCATATCTCGGAGCAGGCCGAATGACGTTAGTGTTATGTGGCGTTGTGTTTAAGGCAATCGTTCTCGACAGGGTGTTAAGCCCGGTGTTCGCAGGTAGCCTAATGTCTGGCAGGCTTGTTTAAGCTTGAATGCGGAACCGACCAGGCCTTTGAAGTGGCTTTCAAAATGTTGTGTCATGTAATGCCAGTGTTTGGCTTCGATATTAAGTCGTTCGAGTATTGGCGGTAGCTGGTTATTAATAAAGCCGCGCTTATCATCGCGCATTATTCTGCCTGTCCAGTCCAGCAGTTCCATGTAATCGGTTAAGCGAAACGGTAAGCCGTGTGGCATCTGTTTTCTTGGGTTTCCAACAAAAGGCATTAACGGTTTGCATTGTTGTTGGGGGTTGTTGGGTGTTGATGACGACCGGGCTTTGACAATGCGTTTTTTAATTGATGTGTAATCTGAGGTCTCCGGTGTTTTAGCGATGGCTGCGCGCAGTGGGTTTAAATCAACATAGGCCATGCAGGCAGCTAGCGCACTGTCATCGAGTAAGGCCTGGCACTTGTAACGACCTTCCCAGAAGCGACCGCTGCAATCGTCTTCCTGATTTGCCTGGCGTGCAATCGCTTCATTCATACAGCGCATGAACCAACTGATATCCATAAGTCGAAGTCGCCATTGTTCAGCTTGTTTCGTTAACGCCACTAACTCGGACTTTGTTAGGATTTCACCGTTTGAAAACCGTTGAGATAGCAGTGAGCCTTTAAACAGCTGGTGCCAGAGTGTAATTACCTGCTCAAGATTTAATGATAGCGCCTGATCTTTATTGATATGAAGCACGACATGGTAGTGATTTGACATCACCGCATAAGCACACAGATCGATACAAAAAATCTGCGCTAATTCAAGCAGTTTGTCTTCTAGCCACTGCCGGCGGTGCTCGAAACTATTACCGGTGAACGAATCCACGCCGCATAAAAAAGCCCGGCGTACACAGCGCGAAACACAATGATAAAAAGATGTGGCATCGAGTGATACCTGAGCATAACGAGGACGCGGCATGATCATCTCCTTGATCTGATAAATCCTGTTGAATAGGGTAATGCCTGTATGTATAGTAGTCAAATACTTAGTGTGGGTGTCCACACAGAACCAATGCCTGTATGTATAGTAGTCAAATACTTAGTGTGGGTGTCCACACAGAACCGACAGCCTAATGTCTGGCAGGCTTGTTTGAGTTTGAAAGAAATACTTAGTGTGGGTGTCCACACAGAACCGCACACAGAACCAACACAGAACCATGAATATCTCCTTGATCAGTTAAATCCATGTTGTGTAGATTAATTTATGTGAGTATTATTGTGAATAATTGAGTTGGGTGACCATGTAAGGACCTTATGTAAAATTAAAAGCAGATCTTTTGTCTAAGTGAAACCAGGATAGCACTATCTGGATTTTAAAAAAATATAAGCATTACAAGAAAGGTGTTAACGTGAAAGATATTATAAAAAAAGTCGTATTTTTATTCTTCACCATTTTGTCATTACTACCTGCATATGTGGCTGGCTATGGTTTAAGTAAAGTAAATGAGATGTATAAGGCAGGGGAGATTGTTTCTATAGATAAAGATGGCGTATTTATATTAGGCGCCATAGTAATATCCGTCATTATTTCCTATTTGACTTACCGAAAAAGAGACAGGAAGTTCACTGCTATTTCTTTGTTGTTAATTATCGGGGCCGCGATAGGATATGGGGTAGCTCTATCTGATACTCAAATGGCCGATCTTCTCTATGTATATATTATACTTGCCTGCATAATACTACTTGCAGTAGTTCACCTAATAATCAGAAGCAAGCTAAGTAATACTGTAAATAGATCCATTTATACCTCTTTAGTTCTATTGGTTATAGCAAACGTATATATAGCCAATATATACCAAGCACCGCTTAATGAAATAACCACCATAAAAGAAATGCAAACTATCGGAAGTACTTTATGGGTGAATGAAGAAACCAGAATGCTCACCGAGCAAAACAAGTTCATTTCTCTGGAGGAAGTAGTAGGTGAATCAGTAGATAAAGCAGAAATCGTTAATCACTCAGCTGATTGGACATGGTTGAATTTAAAAATAGTAACTTCCGGAAAAATCAGACTTATTTTATACAATACGATATTGAAAAGGCATTTCGAAGAAGCCTCCATATGGAAGGGAAGTAACTTATCATCAGGATTGTTGTTGAACCGCGAGTCATTTCATACTGATGATAAAGGTCTTGATTATTTGTATTACGTAAGCTACCCAAACAATAAAAAGGTTGAAGAGAAGTTTTACCTGCTTGACCTATTAAATCAGAATGAAAGACTTGCTTTAATTTCAGCGAATACCAAAAATACTAATCTCGGTAAGATTTTCTATATTCAGGGTAATGAGCTTTACACTGCGGTACCATCCAATATCAAAGTCCATAAAAAGATTCTTACGGAATGGTCTCAATGTAACAATGTAAGCATTTATAATCGTTCACGAGACTGGGAATGGCTTATATTGATGTGTTATACCGAGGAAATACCGGAAAGCGGTCGCGTGTACTCTAATTTGGAATATTTTATATATAATACAAAATTAATGCATAAGTTCACTGTAGACAACAGCGACCTGCTTACCGTACCAGATTTACGAAGTAATCACGTACTGAGGCAAGACATTAATGATGGGCCGTACTTTTTATACCATAATAGAGATAAGGGGAATGTGACTTTAAGAAGATTCATACTTAATACATTAAAGAAACAGATTTAGTATTTAGCATACATATTTGAACCTACCAAAAAGGCCAACGAGTTGTTGGCCTTTTTTTTGCTGACTTTCTAATGATAAAAAGATGAGGTATCGAGTGATACCTGAGTATACGAGGGCGTGGCATGATCATCTCCTTGATCTGATAAATCCTGTTGAGCAGGGTAATACCTGTATGTATAGTAATCGCCATTTTTAGCGATTTTATCCATTTAGTTTTCAAAAGCTTTATCCCTATTTTGTACAGGCAAAGTGCTCAAGAAAGGTAAAAACTGTTTCTTCTCCTTACTCCATTGGTACGAATTGCTGCTGTGCGACTCTTTACCGTTTTCATCACGTTTCTTCTCTTCAATAACCACGATAGGCAGAGGCTCTGCTGGTTGAATTAGCAGTTTTTGGTAAGTCCCTTTATCGTTATACTCACCAGAATAGTAGTTTGATGATGCAGACAGTCCGCTTGTGACATATTTCCCTTCATCCTTATTAAAAAGCTGGATCTCTTCATTTGATTCCTCAAAGGTTCGAAAGCTACTTGAGTGTTTGACGATGATATCGGGTATTGCGTCACCATTGAGATCCTCTACAAAACTTGAGGCATCAAGTGCGCCTGATAATGTAAAAGCGAGTTTCCATTGAGCGTTTTTCTGCCCTGGGTTTAACCTTTTGTAAAAGACTGTGTTAGTCACCACATCACCTGCTCTCCATCCATACCTGTAGTCATAACGCAACACTATCTGATTATCAAATTTCTTGACCAAACTAGCACTAGCACCCTCTTCACCATCAGGACTGTCAAAGTTAAGCATGTGGATGATAAACTCTTCCGGCTTTGTCGCCCCCATCGATGACTCCATTATTACTTGCGGTGCATCGGGAGCTTCGGGAGGATCAGCCATCAGCGGTTGCATAACCAAAAAAAATAGAATCACAAACATAAAGCGTCTGCTTTGTTTGAGTCGGTCGTCACAAAAGGAGGACTTAGTATACGCTGTCTTAACGGTATTGATTTTCATCTTTAAGGCCTTGTATTTGATTTGAAATTTAAAAGTAACATGCTTTTACGCGGTTTCAAGTAATAACTGCAATTCAGTTATGCAGCAAGTAAGTCTCCTAATCAATTAATAAGACACCCATCACAAGAATAATCTCAAGAATACCTAGAGTCAGATAAGGCTTACATAGCCATGAAATCATGGTTTCCAGTATTTATATCCGCTCAGTTGTCGGCGTATCATCTCCGGTGCGCCGGCGGAGACGAACTCAACTTCCAGCGGGAAGTCGTCTTCGCTAAGGTCCCAGGCTTTCATGCTGATTTTGCAGGCTTTAAAAATGACGCCGCGGTTTGAAAGTTTGGTGAGCATTTGTGCTGTGCTTGAATTCTGTGTCAGTGCGTGAATGCCATCTTCATAGGCGACGACGACTATTTTAAGTTTGTTTTCACCGATCTCAGACAGCACTTTGTCAATTTGGAAAAAACTTTTTCGGTGTGCAAAATTGTCATTGCCGCGGGTTAATTGCATCACAATTTTCTGTGTGCTGTCATCGGTAGCGGCAAAGGCTGAACTGCTGCTAAACGATGCGATGAAAAAAATTGTTAGCGCTATAGAATAGTTAATCATGCTTTATCCTCATATTTATGTATACCGGGCCTGGCCCAAACTATCTGTTACAGCCAGTCGACGGCTTATTAAATCTGCTAGTCAGCTGTCCTGTATTAACGCAAAGCATGGCTTGATTCCAGATTTGTGCCGAGTGACTGTGTCAGCCGAGTGTTTTGTTGCCTTTAAGTTAATGATATTTATTAGTTTTTTATTATTATCTACTGTTTCAGATTGTAATAGTACGGTTGGAGTCAGGTACGGGGTCAAGTATCTATAGCAGATTTTTAGTGGAGGCTCTGAATTTTGATTAAATAATGCTGGTCTGTGGTAAAATTTGCGGTCTGTTTTGAATAGTTAAGGTTGTTATGGCTCGCAAGCTGTATATAAAGACGTTCGGTTGTCAGATGAATGAGTATGACTCGGCAAAAATGTACGATGTGCTGGCTGAATCTCATGGTCTGGAGCAGGTCTCTGATGCGACTGAGGCCGATATTTTACTGTTAAACACCTGTTCAATTCGTGAAAAAGCGCAGGAAAAGGTCTTTCATCAGTTAGGCCGCTGGCGCAAGCTGAAAGATAAAAAACCGGAGTTAGTGATTGGCGTCGGTGGTTGTGTTGCCAGTCAGGAAGGTCAGGTTATCCGTCAGCGAGCACCTTATGTTGATCTGGTGTTTGGTCCACAGACCATTCACCGCTTACCGGCGATGCTCAGCGAGATTGATAATAAGCACAAGCCATTGATGGATATCTCATTTCCTGAGATAGAAAAATTCGACCACCTACCAGAACCCAAAGCTGAAGGCCCTACCGCCTTTGTGTCTATTATGGAAGGTTGCAGCAAATATTGCACCTTTTGTGTGGTGCCTTATACCCGCGGTGAAGAAGTCAGTCGTCCGTTTGATGATGTGTTAGCAGAAGTCTCTCAGCTGGCGGCACAGGGTGTGCGTGAAGTGAATTTGCTGGGTCAGAATGTAAATGCTTATCGCGGCGTCATGAGCACCGATGCTGCTGATGATGCGGAAGAGACTGCCGATCTGGCCTTGCTGATCACTTATGTGGCAGCAATAGAGGGCATTGATCGTATCCGCTTTACAACCTCACACCCGGTTGAATTTTCAGAGCGCCTGATCGATGTTTATGATGAAGTACCTGAGCTGGTCAGTTTTGTCCATCTGCCCGTGCAGAGCGGTTCGGATTTAACATTATCGGCAATGAAGCGGGGCCATACCTCACTTGAATACAAATCAAAAATCCGCAAGCTGCGTGAGAAACGTCCGCAGCTGACAGTTTCCTCCGATTTTATTATTGGATTCCCCGGCGAAACAGAAAAAGACTTTGAAGCGACGATGACGCTGATTGATGACGTCGGTTTTGATATGTCTTACAGTTTTATTTACAGCGCTCGCCCTGGTACACCGGCTGCGGCCTATGAAGATGATGTGTCACTGGAAACCAAAAAGCTGCGGCTGCAGCGACTGCAGGATAAAATAAACGAGCAAGCTGCGGCGATCAGTCAGTCGATGGTCGGTTCGGTGCAACGAATTCTGGTCGAGCGTAAGGCACGCGAAGCAGAAGGCGTGCTGACAGGGCGCACAGAAAATAACCGGGTTGTTAGATTTGCCGCTGCCGATTATCTTATCGGTCGCTTTGTCACGGTTAAAATTACAGAAGCCACCACAAACTCGCTGCGCGGAGACTTTATTGAAGTTTCTGATCACGACACTGTGAAAGTATTTGCAGCCGTTTAATATTCTTTTTAACAACCAATAAAAGCATCGTCATAAACTATGAGTGAAACTACCAGTATTCTGCTTGAACCGGCTAATAATATGCGGCTGGCAAATTTATGCGGCCCGATGAATCAGCATCTGCGTGAAATTGAAAAACGTACTGGTGTTGAAATTACCCATCTGAGTAACGAGTTTAAAGTCAGCGGTGATGCTAAAGTTATTATCCGTGTTAGCGAGCTGTTAAAAGACCTTTACGCTTCGACTGAAAAAGAAACATTAAAAGCCGAATCGCTGCATCTGAGTTTGCAGCAGATGCTTAACGATAAGTATTCGTCTGAGATGGAGCTGGGTGCCGGTACGGTGAATATACGTCGCGGTGCAATCAAGGGCCGTGGTGAACATCAGCGTGAATACCTGGCTAACCTGAGCAAATACGATGTTACGTTTGGTGTTGGTCCGGCCGGTACCGGTAAAACTTATCTGGCAGTGGCGGCGGCTGTGCAGGCGCTGGAACAGGAAAAAGTGCAGCGTCTGGTGCTGGTGAGACCGGCGGTAGAAGCGGGTGAAAAACTGGGCTTTCTGCCGGGGGATCTGGCGCAAAAAGTTGATCCATATATCCGGCCTATTTACGATGCGCTGTATGAAATGCTGGGTTTTCAGCAGGTCAATAAACTGATAGAAAATAACGTGATTGAAATTGCGCCGTTGGCATATATGCGTGGTCGCAGTCTGAATGAATCATTTATTATTCTTGATGAGGCGCAAAATACCACGGTAGAACAGATGAAAATGTTTCTTACTCGTTTTGGTTACGGATCGAAAGTGGTTGTTACCGGTGATATTACTCAGATTGATTTGCCTAAGGATAAAAAATCCGGTCTTAAACATGCGGTTGATGTGCTGAAAAATATTGATGCCATTGGCTTTACATATTTTGACAGTAAAGATGTGGTGCGCCATGCAATGGTGCAGAAAATTGTTGAAGCGTTTGAATCCTATAATAAACTGAAACAGTGATAGATAAAATGCTTGATCTTGTTATCCAGAATCAACAAAAAGATACAGAGCTGCCGGCAGAGGATTTTTTAGTCAGCTGTGCGGCGGCAGCTTTTCTCGGTGATAACGCCGCTCAGGTAACACTGAGAGTTGTTGATGAAGAAGAAAGTGCGGATTTGAATGAGGCTTATCGCGGTAAAAACAAGCCGACTAATGTGCTGTCTTTTCCGATGGATATGCCGGCGGAGTTTCTCGATGTGCTTGATCTGGTGATGCTGGGCGATCTGGTTGTCTGTGCTTCTGTGGTTAGCGATGAGGCCCGCCAGCAGGGTAAAACTGAAAAAGCGCACTGGGCGCATATGCTGGTACATGGTATGTTGCATCTGCAAGGTTATGATCACATCTCAGATGCTGATGCAGAAACAATGGAAAAGCTGGAAATAAAATTATTATCCCAACTGGGTTTTGACGACCCGTATCGATTACAATCTGAACACAATGAAGAGTAAATCTGAAAATGGCTGAAAAAGAGTCTGCAAATAATCAGCGAAGCTGGCTGGATCGTTTAAGTCTGGCATTTTTGTCAGAGCCGCAAAGTCGGCAGGAATTAATTGATATGCTCAGGCTGGCACAAAAGCGTGATCTGTTTGATAGCAATGCCCTGACGATGATGGAAAACGTGATTCAGGTGGCCGATACTCAGGTGCGCGATATCATGGTGCCTCGATCGCAAATGATAGTGATTGAAGAGAGTTCGGATTATGAAAATATGTTACCGATGGTAACCAATTCCGGTCACTCGCGCTTCCCGGTTATCGGTGATAATCGTGATGAAATTATCGGTATCTTGCTGGCAAAAGATTTGTTGCGCTACGCTGATATGGCAGAGCGCGAAGAGTTTGAATTGCGCGATATTCTGCGTTCCCCGGTGTTTGTGCCTGAAAGTAAACGGATAGACGATTTATTGCGTGACTTCAGAGCCAGTCGTAATCATATGGCGCTGGTAGTTGATGAATACAGTGGTATTGCCGGGCTGGTAACGATTGAAGATGTACTCGAGCAAATTGTGGGTGAAATTGATGATGAACACGATGAGGCGGATCAGTTAAATATTCGGCGTCACGGTCTGGCGCGGTATTCTGTCCGGGCGATGACACCGATAGAAGAATTTAACGATGTTTTTGCCAGCGACTTTAGTGATGAGCAGTTCGATACCATAGCCGGGGTACTGATTCAAAAGTTTGGTCACGTCCCAGAGCGCGGAGAAATGATCTCTATTGGCCGTTTACAATTTAAAATTATGAGTGCTGATAGTCGCCGCATTCAGAATATTCAGGTCATTATTCTGCCGGTTGCTGTCAGCGACGAACAGAACGCTGAATGACTGATCGACTAAAAGGATTTTTTTCAAATCAAAAAATGACAGATCTGCTGGCGTTGCTGCTGGGCCTGTGTCTGCCTTTTGCTTTTGCGCCTTATGATCTGCCATATCTTGCCTTTCCATTACTCAGTGTTTTTCTGTTACTGATTTTACAACAGTCTAATGGACGCAGCTTCTGGCGTGGCTGGCTGTTTGGCTTCGGTCAGTTTGTGGTCGGTTTTAGCTGGATCTATCACAGTGTGCATACTTTTGGCGATGCCCCGGCAGCACTGGCAATAGCAATGATTATTTTGCTGGCGGCCTATTGTGCGTTGTTTCCGGCTCTGGCTGCCTATTTGTCGCAGCGTTTTTTTGCCGCCAGCCAGACTTTGTTTTTGTTGGCCGGTTTCCCTCTGATGTGGGCGCTGACTGAATGGTTAAGAGGTTATCTGTTCACCGGGTTTGCCTGGCTTTCGCTGGGCACTTCGCAAGTAGAAACCAGTCTGGCAAATTTTGCACCGTTGTTTGGTGCGCTTGGTGTCAGTGCGCTGATGCTGTTGCTGGCAGGACTTATTCTGATCAGTGTATTACAGCCTGCGAAAGCCCGTTATTTTCTGTCGGCCGCGGTTGCTGTATTGGTGATTGGGCAGTTATTGTTTTTCATTAACTGGAGTCAGCCGGTTTCTGGGCCATTGAAGGTCAGCCTGCCGCAGTTGAGTGTGACCCAGGATATGAAGTGGCGTGAAGAGATAAAATGGCCGTCACTTAACTGGTATCAGCAGCAGACCAATGAGCATCATGACAGCGATATTGTGATCTGGCCGGAGACCGCAATTCCTGATTTTCTGTACCGGGTAAAACCGTACTGGAATAACATTAAGCAGCAGGCAAAACAGACTGACACCGCCGTCGTTGCCGGGGTGTTTTTGCGCGACCCTAAAAGCGGCCGTTATTACAACAGTCTGATTAGTAGCAGTGGTGACTATTATCAAAAAAGGCACCTGGTTCCACTGGGTGAGTATATGCCGCTGCGCGGGCTGTTCGAATTCCTGCGACAGTATATTAATTTTCCAATGAGTAATATTGATAGTGGCAGTGATCAGCAGCCACTGATGAAAGTGGCCGGTTATGAAGTCGGCTCGAGTATTTGTTTTGAAGACGTTTTTGATCGCGATATACGCGCCAGTTTGCCGGCAGCAAAATTTTTAATAAATGCCAGTAATGATGCCTGGTTTAAACGCACCGCCGAACCGTTCCAGCATCATCAGATTGCACGTATGCGGGCGATTGAAGCGGCCAGATATTTAATTCGCTCCACCAATACCGGTATCTCGGCGATTATTGGACCGAAAGGTCAAGAGATTGTCAGCAGTGAGTTATTTGTACGAACCACGATCAGCGGTGAGATCAGAGCGATGTCGGGCAGCACGGCCTATGTCTTCTGGGGTAATGTGCCGCTGATTACACTGGCTGTAGCGTGGCTGTTGTGGCAGGCGCGCCGTGAGGCAGCTAGAAACAAGCGGGATCATGATAAATCATCATAATCCGTTTTGTTGTGTTACTGAGCGAACCGGCTCAGTGGCCGGGTGGTAAACGGAAGCGGCTAAATTCGGTATGTTTACAGACAGGGCATGAGCTAAGCGGGCTGACGCTGTCGACATGCACCACATTCTGGCAGTGGCCGCACTGGTAATCTCCGCGGCAGGCGAGATCGGTGGCATAGTAGGTAGTGTCTTCGATCTTGCCGATAAATTGTCTGATTTCCATCCGCGTGTGATCAGCGACGCACAAAAACAAATCCAGAATTTTTTGTTCGAGACCATCCAGATCCATTTTTAACCATTCGGTAAAATCACTGTCTGTTTCCATTAAGTGCTCAGCGGCATCGTTTAAATCATTTTTTATCGTATTGGCAATCTGCTCGGCTTCTCTGTGAGTCAGTTCCTGTCGCTGGCGGGCTTCTTCGATGGCTTTTTCCATCGCTTTGTGAAGGGTTGGAGGGGTTTCTTCCGTGGCATTATCGATTGTCGATTTGATACGCTCCATCATCTTATTATAACCGTCAACTAAATGACTGGTATCTTGATGATTCATAATGAGTCCTGCTTTGATAGTAATTACCTCAAGTCATTGTTTCTTTGCCTGCATGGCTGATGTATCCTTGCTCTTTTATCGCGACAGCTGCACTTTCATAGGGTGGGGCTGTTGGTGATATAACCCGTTTAAGGTTTCTAGCGGTTCAGTGGCTATAATGCTGAATTCTGCTAATTAAAAATATTTTATAGACCATATAAATCACGACTGCCGAGTTAACTGACGAAATGCAAGAGAATTACGATCCACAATCTATAGAGCCCAGTGTGCAGAAGTTTTGGGACGAAAATCAGGTGTTTAGAGCGATTGAATCCAGCGATAAGGAAAAGTTTTATTGCCTAGCAATGTTTCCTTATCCCAGCGGGCGCTTGCACATGGGGCATGTGCGTAACTACGGTATCGGGGATGTTATTTCGCGTTATATGCGTATGCAGGGTAAGAATGTATTGCAGCCAATGGGCTGGGATGCGTTTGGTTTGCCTGCTGAAAATGCGGCAATAAAAAATAATGTAGCACCAGCAGGCTGGACCTATGAAAATATCGATTATATGCGGGCCCAGCTTCAGCGTCTTGGTTTTGGTTATGACTGGGAGCGTGAGTTAGCAACCTGTAAGCCTGAATATTATAAATGGGAGCAATGGCTCTTTACCCGTTTGTTAGAGCAGGGCTTGGCCTATAAAAAAACCGCCGGTGTCAACTGGTGTGAGCATGACAAAACGGTTCTGGCGAATGAGCAGGTTATCGATGGTAAATGCTGGCGTTGTGATAATCCGGTAGAACGCCGTGAGATTGCCCAGTGGTTTATGAAAATCACTGATTACGCAGAAGAGTTATTAAATGATCTGGACAAGCTTGATGGCTGGCCGGAACAGGTGCGTACCATGCAGCGTAACTGGATCGGTCGTTCAGAAGGTGTGGAGCTGCAATTCGCGATCGACGGTGATGAGCCGTTAACCGTGTACACCACTCGGCCTGATACGCTGATGGGAGTGACCTATGTTGCTGTGGCCACCGAGCACCCGCTGGCTTTAAAAGCGGCGGCCACAAATGCTCAGCTACAGACCTTTATTGATGACTGTAAAAGCACCAGCACCTCTGAGTCTGATATGGCGACGATGGAGAAAAAAGGGATGGCTACCGGGGTGATGGCGAAACACCCGATTAGTGGTGAGCAAGTACCGGTCTGGGTCGCTAACTTTGTGTTAATGGATTATGGCTCGGGCGCGGTGATGTCGGTGCCGGCACATGATCAGCGTGATTTTGAATTTGCCAAAAAATATAAGCTGGCTATTAAACAGGTGATTGCGCCGCTCGATGATAAAACGCAAGTGGATATAGAGAATGCCGCTTATACTGAAAAAGGCGTGCTGATTAATTCGGCCGAGTTTGATCAGTTAAGTTCCGCCGAGGCCTTTCAGGCCATCGCGAAAAAACTCAGTGCTGATAACAAAGGCGCGGTAAAAGTGAATTACCGTTTGCGCGACTGGGGTGTCTCGCGGCAGCGCTACTGGGGCACGCCGATTCCGGTTGTGAACTGTCCAGATTGTGGCGCGGTCGCTGTGCCCGAAGATCAGCTGCCGGTATTATTACCGGAAGATGTGAGCTTTGATGATGGCGTGGGTTCACCGATCAAAAAAATGCCGGCGTTTATTAATACCAGCTGCCCGAAATGTGGTGCTGCCGCAGAACGCGAAACCGACACTTTTGATACCTTCTTTGAATCCTCCTGGTATTACGCTCGCTTCACCTGTCCGGATGCTGACAAAATGCTGGACCAGCGCGCTGATTACTGGGCACCGGTGGATCAGTATATTGGTGGTATAGAGCACGCGGTATTGCACTTATTGTATGCTCGTTTCTTCCATAAGTTGATGCGTGATCAGGGTCTGATTAATAGTGATGAGCCTTTTACTAACTTATTGACACAGGGCATGGTGTTAAAAGATGGCAGTAAAATGTCTAAATCAAAAGGCAATACCGTCGATCCTCAGGGTTTAATTGATCAATACGGTGCTGACACCGTGCGTTTATTCACAATGTTTGCTGCGCCACCGGAGCAGTCGCTGGAATGGGCGGATAGTGGGGTTGAAGGCGCATCCCGTTTTCTCAAACGCTTGTGGAAAACCGTTTATCAGCATGTTTCAACAGCAGAAAATCAGATTGCTCTGCAGCCCGAGCAACTGACGGATGCACAACAAAGCCTGCGCATGAAGCTGCATCAGACTATTCAGAAGGTGACCGATGACATCGGTCGTCGAAATACCTTTAATACCGCAATAGCGGCGGTGATGGAATTGATGAATCAGCTGACCAAGTTTGACGATGATTCCGAGCAGGGTGTAGCACTGATGCGTGAGGCACTGGAGGCAGTCGTGCTGATGTTGTCACCCATCGTGCCACATATTACCCATCAGCTGTGGCAAATCTTAGGTCACGATGAGGCGATTGTTAACTGTGCCTGGCCGGCTTTTGATGAAGCCGCGATGGCAACAGATTCGATTGATCTGATGATTCAGGTAAACGGCAAGTTGCGCGGTAAAATAAGTGTAGCGACCGATGCGGATAAAGAATCAATAGAAAAACTGGCGCTGGCGGATGACAATGTGCAGCGCTTTATCGCTGATAAAACCGTGCGTAAAGTGATTGTTGTGCCCGGACGTTTAATAAATATCGTGGTTGGCTAATGCTGTTTAAGAAACTCAATAAGTTGCTGGTGTACAGCTTGATGCTGGCTGTGTTGTCAGCCTGTGGTTTTCATTTGCGCGGTGACTATCAGCTGCCGGATGAAATGTCAGCGGTTTATCTGAGCGCAGGTAATTTGCATTCTGAACTGTTGCAGGATCTGCAACGGATTTTGAAAACAAATGGTTCGCGGGTTGTTAAAGACGCCACTCTGGCACAGGCGACGATTAAAATTGAGAACGAGACACTCAGCGAGCGGGTGGTCTCGGTGGATAATCTGGGGCGTGCCAGTGAATATGAAATCAAGCTGATATTGCAATACTCAGTCAGCGTTTCAGCGCAGCAATCGGCAACTGCTTTATCCATAAAAAACAGAAAACTCGAATTGATTCGTGATTATATTTATGACAATCAGGCGGTATTGGGAAAAAGCCGGGAAAAAGACGTTCTGGTTCGTGATATGCAACGCGATGCCTCACGGCTGATTATGTTGCAAATTCAGGCCGCCCATAAGAAAAATATCATGCCACGCTCTGTTGATGTGCAGCCTGAAACCGCCCAGCAATAACGCGGCATGCTATCGCCCCAGACGGACTTACTATGACTATGTGTTCAGACTGTGAAAAATAACCGACTGTGAAAATACGAACTGACCAGCTAAGCCAGCATTTAGAAAAAAAACTGGCACCACTTTATCTGATATCCGGGGATGAGCCATTGCAAGTAATGGAAGCAACCGATCAGGTCAGAGCCAGAGCCAGAGAGCTGGGCTACAGCGAACGAACAGTGATGGATGTGGATAAAGATTTTGACTGGAACACTTTAACCGAAGAATCCAATAGCCTGTCACTTTTTGCTGAACAGCGCATCCTTGAGTTGCGCATGTCGGGCGCTAAACCGGGTAAGCCCGGTTCCGCAGCTTTGGTTGAATACGCAGCAAGACCTGCCGATGATACGGTTTTAATTATTACCGCCGGTAAGCTGGATAAAACCGCCAGCAATTCAAAATGGTATAAAGCACTGGATGCGCTGGGTGTCATGATACAGTGCTGGCCGATCGACAGTTATGCGCTGCCGGTCTGGATAGAAAATCGCTGCAAGATGAAAGGATTGCATCCTGATAAAGAAGCTGTTCGTTTGCTGGTGGATCGGGTTGAGGGTAATTTGCTGGCTGCGGCGCAGGAAATTGAAAAACTCAGTTTACTGGTAGACTCCGGCAGGCTCGATGCAGAGCAAGTTACAGCGGCAGTGGCAGATAGTTCACGTTTTAATATTTATGATCTCAGTGATGCTGCTTTAGCGGGTGATATTGCCAGAACGGCACATATCATCAGCGGCTTGCAGGATGAAGGGGTTGAAGCTGTGCTGGTGTTATGGGCATTAAGCCGAGAAATTCGCAGCTTGTTGGCGGCTGCAGAAAGCTCTCAGCAATCGGTTGATTCGGCACTGGCAAAAGCCGGTGTCTGGAGCAAGCGTGTACCACTGATGAAAAAAGCGCTTGCTAAACATAATCAGCACAGTCTTAAGCGATTGCTGTCATTATGTGCCAGCACCGATCGAGTGATTAAAGGCATGGAGGCGGGTAAGACCTGGGATCAGTTGTACCAGCTTTGCCTGTGTCTGGCGGGCTACCAGTTAGCGACCGAGTGATGGCATCAGCTACAGCCGTAGAGTTATTAACGGGCTTTGATTGTCTGGCTGATGCTTCCTCAGAGATTCTGATTTTAGGCTCTATGCCAGGTCTCGCGTCATTACAAAAACAGCAATATTACGCGCACCCGAGAAATGCATTCTGGACAATCATGCAGGCTTTATATGCTATCGATGCTGATGCGACTTACGCTGAGCGGCTGGCGGCGTTAGCCCGACATAAAGTGGCGTTGTGGGATGTCGCTCATCAATGTGCCCGCAGCGGCAGCCTAGATGCTGATATTCAGGCAGATACTGTGCAAGTTAATGATTTCTCAAGATTATTTGATAGCTGTCGGGATATTAGTCGGGTCTATTTCAACGGTGGCAAAGCCGCCGCTCTATACAAAAAACATGTGCTGAAGGCTGAAAATCAGCTGCCGGAGCATTTGCAATATACACAGTTACCCTCCACCAGTGCCGCTCATGCCGCTATCACATTAAGCCAGAAAATTACTGCATGGCGTCAAATTTGCAGCTAATCGATCTCTTGACTGATTAATGTTTTCTTTACAAAATCATATACTTGGCATATTCTCTTAATAATATACAAAAACTTTATGCCAGTGATGTGCAAATTTAAGTATGTCTTGCTGCAGTAAAAATAAAAGTCGGGAAATATAAGGAGTGGTTATGAGATTACAGCAAATGATCGTGGGCATGATGTTGTTAATATCGTTCGGCATATCACAGGCGGGTGAGGCAAGACATTATTTTGGCATTAGTAATGAAAGCTATGATATTGAAGGTCTGTCGGCCATTTCATATCGTTACGGCTATGATGTTGGTAATGTCGTTTCGTTTGAGATTGATTATAGTCAGACTGATTTTGCCGCCCCAACCTCGACGATCTCAACACTGGATTCAGCCACTAACCTGATGCTGAATTTCAATCACCGTTACGAATCCGTTAATATCTATCTGGCTCTGGGTTATGGCAGTGTGGCAATGACGCAGCCCGGACTGATTTATCGAGATGGTTTTAATGGCCCGGCCTATGGCGTCGGTATTGAGCTTTATGGCAGCAAAGATACCGCCATTAGTTTTTCCTGGTTAAGGCGACTGGCCTCACAGGAAGACCCGGCTATACCACAGGCAGAAGTTGATTCAGTTCGTGTTGGGATAGTTCATCATTTTGATTTTGCGAACACAATCAGTCGTTATTGATAGCCGCTTTGCGCAAAAATCTTTTACAGCGCTGATGCCGCTACAGGTTCACATGACTGTTTAGATAAAGTTTGTCATGGCTAAGTGGGTTGTTATTAACAGTTCAATATTCCGGTAACCGTATCATGGCTCAATTAAAACAGTGGCTGATCAGAAGAAGATGGCTCTTGTTTTTGTGGTTGTCAGCGCACTTTGTTTTATCCTGTAGTTCATCTAACCAGACACGGATACAGCCACTGGCTGACTCTCAGGGTCAGGTATTTTTTTCCATGACCGTATCGGGTTATCCCGCTTTCGAATTCAAATTAACGTTTGTTAATGAATTAACAAGCCAAGAAATAACGGCAGAGCTAAGAAATAATGATTCTGAAATTGATTCAGGGCAGGAGTCTGCTGACGGTTTCAGGTCGTTTCTCACTCCTAAAGGTAAACTGATTGAGCTGGCTTTGCCAGCAGGTGTTTACAGGCTTAAGCAATGGACAGCAAAGCCTGATACCCCCCTCGGTGAATACAGCCTTGCTAAAGATTTAAATAAAAGGTTCAGGGTCAAGGCGGGCCATGAATTGTATCTGGGGAATTTACACCTGCACCTCAGGCAAAAGACTCAGTCGCTGTTTATCAGAGATAATCGTTTGCGTGATGTCAGTTTGTTTTACCAGCGGCACGATAGGTTAAAAGAGGGCTCGTTGTTAATCAGTTCTGCAGTATTTCTAAACCCGGCAGCAAACCGGGCACATTTATTTAATGCCTATGCAGGCTGTAGTCCGAGTGGGTATCAGCTGTACAGTAAAAAAAGATTACCTCTGAGTGCTGAAAAATTCAGAACACTGAGGCTGGCTACAGAGCACAAGAAAGTATCGCGAATTGATGGTTACCGCCTTAAGTTCAGAGACCCTAACGGTTACGAGACGCTAAATCTGGCGGCTGAATTGTCTGATGCTCGTCATTACCAGCAGGATAAAGAGCATATCAGGCAATGGTTTGTAGGTATTAAAGCAGGTGGCGTTTTTAATAGCGAGTTTGAGAAAAAGCCATATTTTTCCGAATATAGCTTAATAAGTCGCGTGCTTGTGGAGCAGCGACTGCTGTACAAAGCAGTGATGTTTGATGACGCGGCACAAATGATTGTTACGCTGGCGTTTACAAACCCGCCTGACTATCAGCGTTTTTATCAGACGGCTGAAGGATTTCTGCCTGCAGCACAGAAAGCGGTGGACTCTTATCAGCAATGTGTTGAGCAGCGCTTGAACCACAGCTAATAACAATAAAATAGTTAGGCTTAATTAAAGAGAAGGAGGATGTCATGCTTGAATTCTGGCAACAGCGCTATAGTGAAGAGGGTTATGCCTATGGTGATAGGCCTAATGTGTTTTTTAAACAGGTACTTGATGGCCTGGAGCCAGGTAAGATTCTATTGCCGGCAGAAGGTGAAGGCCGAAACTCAGTCTATGCGGCTTTAAAAGGCTGGCAAGTTGATGCTTACGACTTTAGTGAACAAGCTGTTGAAAAGGCACTTGAGTTTGCTGATAAACACCAGGTGAGTATTAACTATATACAAAGCAGTCACAGCGAACTCATGAACAGGTTTAAACAGGACTATGACGCAATTGCCCTGATTTATGCCCATGTTCCCAATGACATCAGAGAAAGTTTTCACCGCCAGTTGTTAACACTGCTGAAGCCAGGCGGGTATTTTATGATGGAGGCGTTTACAACAGAGCAGATAACCAGGTCATCTGGTGGGCCTAAAGATATCAATATGTTGTACACGCTGGATCAGGTCAGAAGTGACTTTGAAAAACTCTGTCAGTTGAATTTACTGGAAGCGGTGACAGAGGTTCTTGATGAAGGAAAGTATCATGTCGGCGAGGCTCACTTCATCCGTATGCTGGCGGTTAAAAAATAGCTTGTTTGTACTGATTTCTTACAAAGGGTATACCCTAGGCTGCCTGTTAGTAGTTGCCTATTAGGTAGGCAATATACCCGCTATAAAATTATGTTATCTAATGGCTTTGGGTCGCAATCATTGCAGTTAATTGTAAATAATCAAATATTCCATTTTTTTTCATATCCGCATGATTTATTTTTCTTGTCTGTGTAAATTGTTGTTTTTATAGGGTTTAATATTTTTTTCGGTTTGCGATAGAAGGCGTTTTATTGCAGCCTATTGTATTTTTTTTTAGAAAAGATTGTTCTTTTCCGATTTATTGTTAATATAAAAAACATTCGCGATTTGCTGTCCGGTTGTTGATCGGTCAGGCGTGGAAAGATGGGTTGTGAGTTTGTCTTTACCGTTAAAGGCAGTTGATAAAGTAGGAAGCTATTAAAACACAGTGGATTAATCAACACAGATCTCCCCCAGTTTATTTGACAAATATAAAAGTTTTAACCAATTTGGAGCTATAAAGATGAAAAAAATATTTGCAGTCGCACTGGCGACAGTAATGATGTTAGGTGCTGGTTTTGCAGTTGCTGGTAGTTATTCAAAGCAAAAAGTTGCATATCATGTTAACTATGACAACCCAAAGCGCCAGGCCGGTGCAATGCGTAACATTCAGAACCATATCAATGCTGTTGGTGCAGAAAATCTTGATCTGCGTATCATCATGCACGGTAAAGGCGTATCACTGTTAATGAAAGCTAACAGCGATGCTAACTTCGAATCTAAAGTTGTTAGCCTGAAAAGCCAGAACGTAGCATTTAAAGTATGTAAAAATACTTTACGCGGTAAGAAAATCGATTACAAATCTGACCTGTTTGATGTAGCGGAGTCTGATATTGTTCCTTCTGGTGTTGCTGAGCTGGCTCACCTGCAGCAACAAGGTTTTGCATATATCCGTCCATAAGACAGTTATATAAAAAACTCAAAAAAGGGCAAACGTCATGTTTGTCCTTTTTTTATGCCGGTAATAAATTTTTAAAGAATTCTCCCGTCAATCCTGCACTTGCCTGTATCTCAATGTATTATTCTCAGAATTGTTTTATCGGCCGGACTATTCCTCACTTAGGCGTATAACGGATGATCGTGACTTAATGTCCGCAGCGGGTGCTGTTCCGAGCTTTGGAAGGGGTTGTGCGCGCTAGCATTTTCTCAGCTATGCCGGCGACACTAAGAGCAAGCTGAAACACCTGCCTCAGACCGCTATTTTCAACATACCCGATGTGAAGGTTTTGTTCGTGGCTTGTTGCATCTGGTTATGATTTTGTATCTGCAGGTCCTCGACTTCATCGCCGTTAATAAACAGATAACGAGTGTGAGTGGTAGCAGTCGCTTTTATAGCACGTGTGGCAGAGCTGAGAATGGCAAAGCGGCATTGGCTTTCATCGGACTGAATCTGCCAGCAGTACTGCATTTCATTACCATTATACAGCCATTTATTCTGACTCTTAATGTTGCCGTCCAGAATGAGCAGGTGGTGCTTTACAGCATTTTCTGGAGCTGTTATTTCGGTCCCGGCAGCAACCGTGTATATCGTTGTTTGTTCTATCAGTGCCAGTATTTGCTGTGAGTTTAAATGCGCAAAAATGGGTGTTTTTCGTAAACTGTTTATCAGTGTTTGCATGATGATCCCTTTAAAAATGTGAGCCCATATTGATATTGTGGGAGCCGCGATCGGTATCATCAAGCAGAGCCTATTTGAATTGTGATAAGTGTCTCAAAGATTTTAATAAAGACGAACATTAGTATAAGTTAATAGAGCATCGCTGTTTTACGATAAAACAGGCATAATAGGGCTTTAGAAAACAAATCGGTTTGATCATGAGTGTGAGCCTTGAAACAATGAAATTTGATGTTGAGCAATATATGACAGCTCTGGGTGAAAATGCCCGCTCCGCTGCGACACAGATGGCTAAGGCTGAAACTGCGGTAAAAAATAAAGCCTTGGTAGCGATCGCTGATGAGCTCGATGCTGGCCGTGCGCAACTTAAGCAGGAGAATCAGCGGGATCTTCAAGCGGGTAAGGAAAAAGGTCTGGATGCGGCGCTGCTGGATCGGCTGGCATTAACCGAGAGTCGAATTGACAGCATGATAGAGGGCTTGCGTCAGATTGCATCCTTAGCAGATCCTATTGGCGAAATTAATGATATGAGTTACCGGCCTTCTGGGATTCAGGTCGGACGAATGCGTGTGCCATTAGGTGTGGTGGGTATTATATATGAGTCGCGACCTAATGTGACGGCTGATGCTGCTGCCTTGTGCCTGAAATCAGGAAACGCGACAATCTTAAGAGGTGGTTCCGAAGCGATTTATTCTAACCAGGCGATAGCGGCCTGTATTCGGTCCGGACTAAAAACAGCGGGTTTACCAGTTGATGCTGTGCAAGTCATCGAAACAACCGATCGCGCTGCTGTTGGCGCCTTGCTACAAATGAAAGAATCGGTGGATGTGATAATTCCACGTGGTGGTAAAAGCTTGATCGAACGCATCAGTAATGAATCTAAAATACCGGTGATTAAACATCTGGATGGTATTTGTCATGTCTATATTGATGACTTTGCCGATCAGAAAAAAGCGCTCGATGTCGCCTTTAATTCTAAAACTCAGCGTTATGGTACCTGTAACACGATGGAGACCTTGCTGGTATCAGCTGCTGCGTCGGCTTCTGTATTGCCACCACTGGCTAAGTTATATCAGCAGGAAGGGGTTGAATTGCGCGGTTGTGAGAAAACCATGAAGTTGTTGCCTGAGATAAAACAGGCGGACGCGGCAGACTGGGATACTGAATACCTGGCACCTATTTTATCGATTAAAATTGTGACTGGACTGGATCAGGCAATCGAACATATCAATCATCATAGCTCACAGCATACTGAATCTATAGTCACAGAAAACTACAGCCATGCAAGGCGGTTTTTAAGAGAAGTGGATTCAAGCTCGGTAATGGTGAATGCTTCTACGCGTTTTGCTGATGGATTTGAATATGGACTGGGAGCAGAGATCGGTATTAGTACCGACAAATTTCATGCCCGTGGCCCGGTGGGTCTGGAAGGCCTGACCAGTCTCAAGTATATCGTACTGGGTGATGGACATATCCGTAACTGACAAATTGTTGGGGGTATTTGGCGGTACGTTTGACCCGCTGCATATTGGCCATCTGAGAACCGTTCTAGACGTGCAGCAGGCTTTGGCGCTGCAGCAGATACGTATGCTACCCAATTATATTCCTGCACATCGTCAAAAGCCGGTGTTAGAGGCTCAGCAGCGATATTTTTTATTGCAAAAAGCGCTCAAGGAAACTCCCGGACTGGTGGCTGATGATCGTGAGATCAGGCGTCAGGGAATCTCGTATATGGTCGATACCCTGGCTGATTTAAAGCAGCAGTTTCCACAGAAACACCTGTGTTTGATCGTCGGTGGTGATGCTTACCGGGATTTTTGTAAATGGCATCAGTGGCAGGACATTCTGCAACTCGCGCATTTGCTAGTGATGAAAAGAGCGGGTCTGGCGAACCAGCAAAATAAGGAACTGCAGCAGCGGGTAACGACGGATAAGAATCGTTTGCTGTCGGTAGCTGCAGGGAATATTGTTTTTCTCGATGTATGTCAGTTAGAGATTTCATCGACACGAATCAGAGAAATGATACGGCAGAAACAAAGTGTACAATTTTTGGTGCCTGAAATAATCAGGTCAGATTTACAAACATTATATGAAGGTTAATTATGCAGCTTGAAGCGATGCAAAAACTGGTAATCGATACTCTGGAAGATCTTAAAGCAATCAATATCGTTGTGCTTGACGTAAGTCAGCAAACATCGGTAACGGATAAAATGATTATTGCCAGTGGTACCTCATCGCGTCATGTCAGAGCGATGGCAGAAAATATTCTTGCCGCGGCAAAAAAAGCCGGTTGTCCGGCGCTGGGTTCAGAAGGTGAAGTCGGTGCGGACTGGGTGCTGGTTGATCTGGGAGATGTGATAGTGCATGTGATGATGCCGGAGACCCGCGAGCTTTACGATCTTGAAAAACTGTGGACGTTTGTTTCCCGTTAGTGCGGGATTGCAGGGCGCAGTGTATTAACATGCGTAAAACGACATGAAAATTTATCTGTTAGCGATTGGTCAGCGTATGCCTGCATGGGTTGAGCAGGGTTATAAAGAGTATGCTTCGCGTTTATCGGGCAGTGTGCAAATTGAGCTGAAGGAAATTCCGGCAGCGAAACGTGTGCGTAATTCTGTGACTGAGAAAATTAAACAGGATGAGGGACAGCGCTTACTGGCAGCGGTACCACGCGGAGCAAAAATTATTGTCCTCGATGAGCACGGTAAATCCCAGACCACAAAGCAGCTTGCAGTGCAGCTGGATGAGTGGCTGCAGATGAGTCAGGATGTTGCCATATTAATTGGTGGAGCCGATGGTTTGTCGCCCGAATGTCTACAGATATCTGATTACAAATGGTCGTTGTCAGCGTTTACTTTTCCGCATCCGCTGGTCAGGATCGTACTGGTTGAGCAGGTTTATCGTGCCTGGTCGCTTCTGAATAACCATCCGTATCATCGCGAATGAATAGCCGTCAGCTGATCCTGGCATCTGCATCGCCACGTCGTGTGGAATTGCTGCAGCAAATTCAGGTCGAATTTAAACAACAAATCGCTGATATAGACGAGAGTGTCGAGCATGGTGAGCTGGCAGATGATTATGTCTGCCGGCTATCATTGCAAAAGGCCCGGCATATTCAGCAGAGCTGCGGTAAAGAATTTGCTGTTTTAGGAGCGGATACGATTGTGCTGGTGGATCAGCAGATACTGGGTAAGCCTGCAGATTATCAGGATGCTGTTAAAATGCTGAATATGTTGTCCGGGCGTACCCATCAGGTGATGACAGCTGTTACACTGATGACTGAAAAAAACGTCAACACCCGGCTCAGCATCAGTGATGTTAGTTTTATGGAGCTGGACTCTGAAATGATAGAGTCTTATTGGCAGACAGGCGAGTCGAAGGATAAAGCCGGTGCTTATGCCATACAGGGTATCGGCGGACAGTTCGTAACAAAAATTAATGGCAGCTACTCAGCCATCATGGGTTTGCCCTTGTATGAAACAAGGTGTCTGTTGCAACAAGCAGGCTTTAGATTGGCCGGCAGCAGTTAAGAAAAAAAATAACATAAAAAGAATTGATGGATTATGAGCAAAGAGATACTGATTAATGTCACGCCGCAGGAAACTCGTGTCGCCATTCTAGAAAATGGCGTGCTACAAGAACTTTATCTGGAAAGACTGGGAAGCAGAGGTCTGGTCGGTAATATATACATGGGCAAGGTGGTCCGAGTGCTACCAGGGATGGATGCGGCATTTGTCGACATCGGTCTGGAGAAGGCGGCTTTTTTACATGCATCTGATATTGAAGTGTCGGGTGAGGCTGAATCAAGTCGTAAATCAATCAGCCAGCTGGTGCATGACGGAAAAAAACTTTTAGTCCAGGTGGTTAAAGATCCGATGGGCACAAAAGGCGCCCGTCTGACAACCAATATCACAATCCCTTCACGCTATCTGGTATTTCTGCCCAACTCTGACACCATCGGTGTTTCATCAAAAATTGATGATGAGGATATGCGCCAGCGTTTAAAAGATGACCTGCTGGAGCATAAGGACCTGATTGGTGAATCCGGATACATATTGCGTACCGCAGCAGAGCGCTCAACAGCAGAATCATTGCGGCGTGACATCAAGTTTTTAAAATCACTCTGGAGTTCAATAGAAGAACACAGAAAAAACGCCAGCGCAGGAGATATTATTCATCAGGATCTGCCGCTGCATCTCAGGGTGCTGAGAGATATGGTGGATGATGATCTGGAAAAAATCAGGATTGATTCGAGAGAAAACTGTGCGCGCATGAATGACTTTGCTGCAAAGTATGTTTCTGAGTTGAAAGCAACAATTGAACATTATCCGGGTGAAAGGCCAATATTTGATTTGTATGGCGTTGAGGATGAAATTCAAAAAGCACTTGAAAGAAAGGTGCAGTTAAAATCCGGCGGATATCTGATACTGGATCAGACTGAAGCGATGACGACGATTGACGTCAATACCGGTGCATTTGTCGGCCATAGAAACCTTGAAGAGACAATTTTTAAAACCAATCTGGAAGCTGCGCAGGCAATTGTGCGACAGCTGCGTCTAAGAAACCTGGGTGGCATTATCATCATCGACTTTATAGATATGACGGAAGATGAACACCGGCGTCAGGTTATGCGTGCGCTGAATAAATGTTTAGAAAAAGATCATGCAAAAACAAATGTGTGTGATGTGTCTTCACTGGGGCTGGTTGAGATGACACGTAAACGCACTCGCGAAAGTCTTGAGCATGTGTTGTGTGAAGGTTGCCCGACCTGCGGTGGCAGAGGTTCAGTTAAAACAGCTGAAACCATTTGTTATGAAATCTTCAGGGAAGTAATTCGTGAAGCCAGGCAGTTTGATGCGCAGAAGCTGATGGTGCTCGCTGCACAGGATGTGATAGATATGTTGCTTGATGAAGAATCAAATAGTCTGGCCGAACTGGAAGACTTTATCGGTATCAGTATCCGCTTACAGGCAGAAGTGCTGTACGCGCAGGAACAATTTGATGTCGTAATTATGTAATTGCCATGCCGTTGAAATCAGACAATAGACAAAATCAATATTTTTCGAGACTACGCTGGTGGTTGTTTGTAGTAACTAGCGTTGTACTGATTTTGTTTGTGATGCTGATGGCTGTTTTAAGACTGGCGTTACCTTATCTGACCTCGTACCAGGATGAAGTTGAAAACAAGCTGCAGGATGCGCTGGGTTACCCGGTTCAGCTAGCAAGAATTGATGCAGATTGGTACTGGTTGTCGCCGCGCATAAAACTGATCGATGTTAAAATAAATAAGCGCGGCCAGCGTTCACAGCTGGTACGATTTGATGAAGTGATTGTTGAGTTTGGTATAGTTAGCAATCTTTTAAATTTAAGTTTCGAACCAACAGTAATCTCGCTTAACGGCTCACATTTAAATTTGCTAAGAGATAAATCAGGTCAGTTATCTGTTCAGGGTTTGCCACTTGATATGTTATCAGCTGGTGTCGGGCATGACGCGGCAGTGACAGCTGCTGCGGACAAGGCGCTTGAGTTTCTCAATAACAAAACCATAGAGCTGCAGGATTTGACGGTGCGCTGGACTGATCTGTCGGTTTCATCGGTGAGCATGAATTTTAATGTTCGTAATCTGGCGTTTAAAGTGAATGATGGTCAGTATGGCGTATATATTGATACTGAAACGCCTGAGCAGATAGGTAAGAAGATTCTGCTGATTGCAAGGATGAAAAAAAATAAAGAAAACTGGCAATCCTCTGTCTATATCAATGCTGATGCGGTGCAGCTAGATTATTTCATGCACTATATCAAGACACCGGGATTTAAAGTGTCCAGCAAGCTTGATGCAGAGTTGTGGTTAAAACTAAATGAAAAGGAACTGACCAGTCTCAAAGGTATAGTGGCAAGCAGTGATTTGGTGTTGTCGAGCGCTCATGAAAAAAACAATAAATCCTGGTCGGCTAGTAAGTTATCTGTAAATTTTCAGCTGGCACACACACAAAATGAATGGCAGCTGGTATTTGATGATATAAACATGAAGCTGGCTGAGCATGACTGGAATCATTTGTATTTGTCGCTGACTTACAATGAGATCAGCAATGCACTGGCAATGCGCAGTGAATATTTGGATCTTGCAGATGCCCACTATCTGCTCACAAAGCTGCCACTTAATGATGATTTGGCAAAAAATATAACGTTATTGAAACCTGAAGGAATATTACGAAAAACAGAAGTTGTGATAAATGACTGGAAACGACCCGGTGACTGGCTACTGAAAACCCGGTTTGAAGAGTTTGGGATCAGTTTACCGAAAAGAAATATCAGATTAGATGGGCTGAGTGGTGAGCTACAGCTTGATAAAGATAAAGGACAGTTGATGCTGGATAGTCAGCAGGCTGTTTTTAAGTCGGATTTATTTAATGAAGCTCTGGCGTTTGAAGCAGTAAAAGGAGTTTTTGATGTCGAGCGGGATGCGGAAAAATTTAAGATTAATTCGGATCTGCTCAGTGCGAAATTAAGTTCAGTTGATGTTTTCTCGCGGTTAAATATTGAGTTTAATGATCAGCTCTATGCGGATTTTCAGATTCAGATCGATAAAGCAGACTCGACGATGTTTAAGCGTCATCGTAGTGATGGTTTGCTGGGGAAAAAAGTAGCGGGCTGGCTTACAGAATCAATTGTGCAGGGTGAACTGACGGATCTGAAGTTTCTTTTCCATGGCGCAGTAAATGAATTTCCTTTTGCGGCAAATCAAGGTGTGATGCAGTCAGCTTTTAATATCGACAAAGGGATACTTAATTACAACTCTGACTGGCCTAAAATAAATAATATAAAAGCCAAGTTCAGCGCGGATAACAGCAAGTTGCAGATTGCAGCTGAGTCTGCATCTACTGCCGAGGCAGAGTTAACTGATGTGCTGACCACGATTGATCTTGCCGGTGATAAGCATGTCAAAGTAAGCGGAACGATTGCAGCTGTGCAAGAAAACGTTGATGCATTTTTCACAGCGACGCCACTAAAACGGAATTATCGTTTACTGACTCAGTACACGAAACTCGCTGGTGAATTAAGTTGTCGTTTAAATCTTGATATTCCATTGGATGCTAAATCACAGATTAATGTCAGTGGTCAGCTTGATCTTAATAATAATGAATTAGATATTGAGAAGTTTGGCTATCATTTTGATGCAGTAAATGCAGCGGTCATTTTTAATAATGCCTCAATCGAGGCCGAACCAATAACAGCTGTATTTAATCAGCAGTCATTAGAAGCCTCTGTGAATACTGTGATTCGAGGTTCAGGTGACAAAACCTGGAAGCAGACACTGTTAAGTGCAAAAGTGAAGTCTGATATAAAATCAGTCTTGCCATTTGATATTAATACAGATAGCTTGTTTAACAATCAGACAGACTGGCAGCTGGCGATGGCATTTAATCATCCGCCATCTGATTTGGAAGTCATGTCACTGAGTTTGGAGTCAAAGCTTTCAAATATTGATATCCAGCTGCCGAGGCCGTTTGCAAAAGCGGCGGAAGAAACAGCGCCTTTTTACCTTGGGGCTAAATTTTCATCCGAATATTCAGACCTTAAAATCAGTTACAATGATTTGCTTGATATGACTATGCAATGGGATAACGAGTCGGATGCTGTGCGCTCTGCCATTAAAGTGAATAGCGGTGTGGCAGAGCTGCCTGAAAAAGGTATTTATCTAGCGGCTAATGTTGAGCAGTTAGATCTGAAACAGTGGCAAGAAATCGTTTTACCATTTTTCACCGGTCCGAGTAATAACTTTGAACTGGATCAGCTTCAGCTGCAGATTAATGCTGATAAACTGTTCTATCAACGTTACCAGCTTTCGAAAATTAAAATGAATGCGGCATTGCTCGATGGTAACTGGAATATAAATCTCGATTCAGACAAAGCTGCAGCTAATGTAAGGTTTTCAGAGGGTATCAGTGATGAGAATCCGATCAGTGTCAGTTTCAGCAAAATGGATTTGTCGCCAGTTGATGCAGAAGAAGATTTGCCAGCTACATCAACAGATAAGACTTTCCTTAATACAATTTCCCCGAGTAAAATTCCTGCGCTGAATGTCTCAGGAAAAAACTTCAGGTATAAAAACTACCAGTTTGATGCGATTGAAATTCAAAGCAGACAAAGCTCTTACGGTCTGGCCTTGCATAGCATGAATTTAACGGCAGATGCAGTCAATATTAAAGCCAAGGGTAACTGGCTTGTAGGTGATAATGGTAAGGTGCAGTCGAGTCTTAGGCTTGAGCTTGAAAGCGATGATGTTGGGAAAGTTTTATCATCTTTTGATATTACAAAAAGCATTAAGGATGGAAAAGGCTCTGCAGTGATAGACTGGCAATGGCCGGCCTCACCGTTTGATTTTGACTGGAAGTATGTCAGTGGTAGGATGGATTTGGAGGTAAAAGATGGGCGCTTTGTTGATATAGAACCGGGTGCCGGAAGATTGTTGGGAGTGTTTAGTCTGAGCGCTTTACCGAGGAGGTTTATACTCGATTTTAGTGATACATTCAGTGAGGGTTATGAATTTAACCGTTTAAAAAGTCACTCATCATTTGAGAAAGGTCAGCTCTCGACGACAAATACATATATTACCGGTACATCGGCAGATGTGTATTTTAAAGGCCGAATTGGTTTGTCGGATAAAGATTATGATCAGGTAATGTCAGTGGTTCCCAGGATTACGTCAGGTGTGTCTGGCTGGCTCGCGGTGTTGCAGGGGGCGACGGTGGGTCTGGTGGCATACGTTGGTCAAAAATTACTGGGAGTCGATGAAGCGGCAAAAAATCAGTATCATATTACAGGCAGCTGGAGTAATCCGTTAATAACAAAAATCGACAGCAGGGCGACTCCATCATCATTAAACAGCCAGCCAGATGAATAATAGCTTTAAACAGATTATAGTCTGCACGTTAATCAGTCTGTCGGCGTTTGATCTGTATGCAGCAGACTCAGATGTGCTCGAGATTACAGCTGAGCAGTGGGCAATACCGCGACATGGTGAAAGAATTATCAAAATGCCTGCAATGAAAAAACTTGTTAAGTTATGGCATAATGATCCCACACAGGTAATTGAAATCAGTTATCCGGGTGGCGAGAATGGCGAGATCTGGCTAACCGAACTGATCGACTGGCTGATTGCTTTAGGCATAGCATCTGATAGTATTAAAACGACTGTCGGTAGTGGTTCGAAAGACATTATAAAATTAACTGTCCCGGTGGCAGGAGGAATTGTAAAGTGACAATGGTAGCAGCTATTCAGATGGCGTCGGGTCCAAATGTTCAGGCAAATCTGGATCGGGCAGAAAAACTTATTTCAGAAGCTGTTGCGCAGTCTGCAAAGCTTATTGTTTTACCTGAGTATTTTTCCTTTATGGGAAAAACAGATCAGGAACGAGTTGCAGTTGCTGAAACCGATGGTGATGGTAAGGTGCAGCGCTTTTTATCTGAACAGGCCAGAAAGAATTCTATCTGGCTGGTTGGCGGTACTATCCCGATAAAATCGGATGATCCTGATAAGCTATATACCAGCTGCATGGTATTTAATGATCAGGGCGAACGGGTAGCCAGTTACAACAAGATTCATCTATTTGATGTGACAATTCAGGAATCAAACGAAAATTATACCGAGTCAGATACAACCTTATCAGGTGATGAAACGGTTGTGGTTGATACGCCTTTTGGCAAGCTGGGGCTGGCGATCTGTTACGACCTGAGGTTCCCGGAGATGTTCAGAAACATGGTCAACCAGGGTATGGAAATCTGCGCTATCCCGGCTTCATTTACGGCCTTTACCGGTAAGGCGCACTGGGAAGTGCTGGTGCGTGCCAGAGCGATTGAAAATCTGTGTTATGTTGTTGCTGCCGCGCAGGGTGGTTATCATGTCAGTGGTCGTGAAACACACGGTAACAGCGCTATCGTAAATCCTTGGGGGCAGGTGCTCAATTATATGGGTAAAGGTGCAGGGGTTGTGGTGGCGAAACTTGATCGACAGTATCTTGAATCTACCCGTGAACATTTTCCTGTGCTGCAGCACAGACGTCTGTCGTGTCAGATTACTACTGATTAGAAAAAACTCTGAATATTTGAAAATTCAGAAACAGTCAGGCCGCTGTTATTTGCAAATAACAGCGGCCTTATTTATTTACGCCCTGGCTGGTCAAGATAATTGGTCAGGGTAATGGCAGTGATTAGTGTCGGCTATCAAAATTTTCGTCAATAAAGGCTTTGGCTTCTTTAATAGACTGCCTTACCCGTGTGTCCATCTCGGCTCGTTCATCTGACTTTAAAAAGAAAGCCATATCGACTTCGTAGCGCACATAGCGGTTTGGTAATTTGTTAAGTGCAAGGCAGGCGATATCAAGAAAATAGTCATCCGGTTGGCCAGTTGAATTCGGAACTACGTGACGGTCTATATAGTCAAAAACCAGGTGTTCATAGTAGTTGTGTATTTGTGATCGTTCCATATTTAAAACCTGTATAGCTGATAGTTATTTAATTATAGTGCTTATATATCGAAGTCCAATACTTCACGGATATACTTGAATAATTTTCTTGTGTGCACTGGTGTGTCGGATTTTTCTTGTTCTTTAATGGCGTTTTTAACCATCTGTCTGAGTTTCTGGCGGTCAGCCTGATGATGCTCACCAATAAATGCGTTAACCGCTTGGTCTCCTTCGGTCAGCATTTTATCGCGCCAGTTTTCCATTTCTTTAAAACGCGCGTTGTTTTGTAAAACCGGCTCTTTAAGTTTGATTATATGGTCGCGAATAGTTTCCCAGTCATCCTGGCGAATTAACTTGCCAATATAAAGCCGCTGGCGTTTAAGAGCGCTGTGTTTGCGGATGCGTTTGTATTCCATAATGGCATTAAACAGACTGTCTGACATCGGTACAGATTTGATTTGCGCATCGGTGAATTGTGCTAGTTCAACGCCGAGGTCGGTAATGGCGTTGGCATCACGCTTGAGCTGGCTTTTACTGATATAGTCATCATCGTCAAGTGGTGAGTCGGTAGTGTCATTCATTTGTATTCAGCTCGGTTAGCCATAAAGTGGCTTCTAATTGTTGATTTTTAAATTTTTCAATTTTCAGCGGGAAATAGTTGGCTGACGGGTCGAGATAAAAAACAACCGTTTTATTGTCATAGCTGCGTTGCCAGACAGCAACCGTTTTACTATTTTCGTTACTGTCATTTTCGTCATCTTCTATCTCAAGCGTGTTCAGGCCAAGTCTTTCAAAGCTTATGCGCTTGATTTTATCGTGAACCAGGACATTAAAGGATAGCTGGCTGAGGTTATGACCGGCATTGGAAATTAGCGCCAGCAGAATCGAATGGTTATCCCATAATGTCTGCTTAAAATCTGTGGTGGTTGCTGTGTTGTCGATAACGGTGCTGACGCGGTGAGTGTCCCAGTCGACAGTGCTGCTAATATGCTGCGGCTTCTCGCCGGTTTGTATAAATTCATAAGATGTCAGCTTGCTCTGTCTGGCTGAAGAAATATCAAACAGACTGAGTTCAGAAACCCTGGTGTCATTAAATAATGATAAAAGGCCTTTTAGTTCGGTGTGTGATTCAAAGCGCGCCTGCTGTTTCGTTTTCTGTAGCTGATATTGCGTTTCGGCTACCAACAAACTGCTCTTATAGAGTTCAAACGTAGCTCGAAATTCTGCCGGCAGACGAGACGTCACAGCGTCTGCATTAACGTTGATGGCGCTGCCAAATAAGACTGAAAAGAGCAACCATTTCATGATCAGGCCGTTTCTGGTTTGAGGACAACAGGTTGCTGCATTAATTGCTGATCAAAATAGATAACCTGGTCTTGCAGGCTTAATCTGTGTTCGGCGAACCAGCGCACGACCTGTGGGTAAATGATATGTTCCTGCTTGATGACTTTAAGCCTTAAAGATTCGGCGTTGTCATTGGCTTTTACAGTGACTTCGATCTGAGCGATAACCGGGCCGCCATCAAGCTCGTTACTGACAAAGTGAACCGATGCGCCGTGTCTTTTATGCTTTGCATCAAGCGCACGCTGATGTGTATTCAGGCCTTTAAAATGCGGCAGTAATGACGGGTGTATATTAATCAGGCGGCCGCTGTAGTGATTAACAAAGTCATTGCTGAGTATTCTCATAAAACCAGCCAGCACAACAAGATCCGGATTGTAGGCGTCAATTTTGCTGATCATGGCCTGATCAAAGCTGGTTCGGTCAGGGAATTCGTTGTGATCAATAAAAATGCCCGGAATGCCGGCATTCTCCGCGCGTTGCAGCCCGAAGGCATCGGCTTTGTTACTGATTACGGCTTTGATTTCGGCCTTTATGGGTTGCTTGCTGAGATCGTCGATCAGTGCCTGCAGGTTGCTGCCAGAGCCGGAAATCAAGACAACGATAGATAACGTAGCTTTGCACATGGGCCTTATTCAATAATGACTTCAGGGCTTCCCTCGGCAGCGGTAATACGGCCGATTATACGAACCTCTTCACCGGCTGCATTGAGTTCGCTTATCGCTTGCTCGGCATCTGCTGCGGCAACTATCACAGCCATACCAATACCGCAGTTAAAGGTACGATGCATTTCACGGGTCTCAACCTGGCCTTTTTCCTGCAGCCATTTAAAAATAGCGGGCAACTCAAGACTGGCGGCCGACAGAGTGGCATTGGTATTGTCAGGCAGTACACGTGGAATATTTTCCAGTAAACCGCCGCCGGTAATATGCGCCATGGCATGGACATCAATACTGTTGATTAAGGAAAGCAGGGGCTTGACATAAATGCGGGTAGGAGCCAGTAAGGCTTGACCCAGCGTGCTACCCTCAAAAGCCTCATTCAGATCGGCTTGGCTAACTTCGATGATCTTACGAATAAGTGAATAACCGTTTGAATGTGGACCAGAAGATGCCATACCTAAAATAACATCACCGGGCTGAACTTTGCTGCCATCGATAATCCGGCTTTTTTCGGCTATGCCGACACAGAAACCGGCCATGTCATAGTCACCGGCGGCATACATGCCCGGCATTTCGGCGGTTTCGCCTCCGATTAAAGAAGCGCCTGACAGCAGACAGCCAGTGGCGATGCCTTTAATGACATCAACTGCGACTTCGGTTTCGAGTTTGCCGGTGGCATAATAGTCGAGGAAGAAAAGCGGCTCGGCACCCTGAACCAGGATGTCATTAACACACATGCCTACCAGATCAATCCCAATGGTGTCGTGTTTGTTTAATTCGGTAGCCAGCTTAAGTTTGGTGCCGACGCCGTCGGTACCAGAAATTAAAACAGGCTCTTTATAGCGGTCCAGCGGGATCTGAAACATGGCGCCGAAGCCGCCAAGGCCACCGAGTACTTCGGGACGTTTGGTTTTAGCGACATGTGGTTTGATTTTATCAATCAAATCATTGCCAGCATCAATGTTTACACCAGCATCTTTATAACTGAGAGAAGTTGGACTATTGGAGTCATTCATGAGACGTGCAGAACCCGAAATTATATGAAGTATGGTATTGTACACGCTCTACTACCCGGTTATGAAATTTCTATGCGACAGATTGTTAAAAATTTACAAATATTGAGTGTATACGGGCTTATTACAGCGGTGTTGCTGATCAGTACGCCGGCTTCGGCGGTAGTGGTTGAGCATCTTTATGAGGCTGAAATCGCCGTCAGTGATCAGACCCGGAAAACCCGGCATGAGGTTTTCAAAAAAGCTTTCCAGCAGACCCTGATCAAGGTGGTCGGCAGCAGCCGAATTCTGGGTAATCCGATGATAGATGATGCCCGTGATAAGGTTTTAAAATACATCTCACAGTTTCGTTACCGTGATCTGCCGGAAGGTTTTGTGCAGCCTGTGGCGGCAGAGAATGTCGAAGCTGCTGCAGTCTATACCAATATGCTATGGATTAAGTTTGATGTGCCGGCGATCAATGCCTTACTGAGTAGCAGTCAGCTACCGGTTTGGGGTCGACAGCGGCCTGAAACACTGGTCTGGATTGCAGTGCGAGATGGTGCTCAGCGTTATGTGTTAAAACGCCGGGATATTTCACCGATCAAAGATGAGATTGAAAAAGCGGCAAGATTACGAGGTTTACCGATACTCTGGCCAGAGTATGATGATGAGGATCGTTCGCGCCTGAGCTTTGTCGATCTCTGGGGTGGCTTCTGGGACAATATATTAACGGTTTCTCGGCGTTATGATAAAGAGTCGATGCTGGTGGGTCGCTATTTTTGGGCCGGTAATGAATGGCAGGTAAAATGGGACTTATTAGGCGATAAGCATCAGCAATACTGGCAGATTAATAGCCGGGATCTGGATTTGCTGTCAAGTGCTGGGATTGATAACGCCAGTGATAAAATCTCGCCGAGATATGCGCTGTTTTTACGTGAATCCAGCGGTGGTAATTTTTATCTTGATGTACATGGAATCAGTAATACCGACCGTTATGCAACAATCACGACGTATCTTCGCGGTTTGTCACCGATTAAAGACCTTAATGTCAGTGAAGTTAGCGCACAGGGTATGCGTTTTAAAATAGATGCACAGGGTAGCGTTGACGATGTAAAACGTCTGATCGCATTAGGGTCTCTGTTAAAACCGGTTAATGTTCAGGTAACGACACAGCATCCGCTTCAGGGTGATGTGGTGCTGGCGTATGAGTTGAGATAACAGCTGTGATGAATGATTCGCAAAAATGGATGATATTAATATCGGCAGTGCTGTTATCGGTTCTGCTTTATTTGCTGGCCCCGGTATTAACCCCGTTTTTTATCGCCGCTTTACTGGCCTATCTGGGAGATCCGCTGGTAGATCGCCTGGAAAGGTATAAGCTCAGCAGAACGCTGGCCGTTTGTATTGTGTTCTCTATTATTTTTCTGGTAATCGTTGCGGTGCTGGTGTTTTTAATACCAATGCTGGAATCACAAATCAGCTATCTGGTGAAGAAACTTCCGGCACATATCAGCTGGCTACAACAGGAATTGGTACCGACACTGGCCAGCCGATTAAATCTGGACCCCGCGGTTTTCAATCTGACTGATGTGCGTCAGGCAATCAGCCAGCAATGGAGTGCAAGTGGCGGCAATATCCTCAACCTGTTTAAATCGATTTCTGATTCCGGTTTACTGGTCATGCTATGGCTGGCAAATCTGGTGTTGATTCCGGTAGTCACCTTTTATTTATTACGTGACTGGGATATTTTAGTGGCGCGGGTTCACGAGTTGTTACCACGGGCCAAAGAGCCGGTGATAAAAAAACTGGTGATCGAATCGGATAGCGTACTGGCGGCCTTTTTACGTGGTCAGTTTATGGTGATGATAATACTCGGGCTGATTTACGCGCTGGGCCTTAAGCTAATCGGCCTGAAACTGGCCTTGTTGATCGGCATGCTGGCGGGGCTGGTTAGTTTTGTGCCATATCTTGGTTTTATTGTGGGTATTGTAACAGCCGGCGTTGCGATGCTTTTACAAACACAGGATATCCTGCAGATCTGGCCGGTGTTCATCGTCTTTGGTGTCGGACAGATGCTGGAGGGAATGCTGCTAACACCATTATTGGTAGGAGATAAAATTGGTTTGCACCCGGTGGCTGTTATCTTTGCCGTGTTAGCCGGGGGGCAGTTGTTTGGTTTTATTGGGATCTTGTTAGCCTTACCGGTGGCCGCCATTATTGCAGTGTTATTACGTCACGCGCATCAGCAATATATCAACAGTTCGCTTTACGACACAGAGTAAAAAGCAGATTTAGAATTATGCAACAGTTACCTTTGCAGCTTCAGCCAAAAGAAAGCTGCACTTTCAAAAGTTTTTTTTCAGGCTCTAATCAACTGGCAGTCGATATACTTCGTGATATCTTCAATGACAACGGCGAACAGCAAGTTTTTCTCTGGTCTGCCGAGGGCCTGGGGAAATCACATTTATTACAGGCTGCCTGTCAGCTGGCATCCAGTCAGAAAATGACAGCCAGCTATCTGCCACTGGATCAAATGCCGGGTGTGACTACCGATATACTGCAAGGCAGCGAATGCCTTGATCTGATCGCGATCGACGGGCTGGATGCAGTGTTAGGTAATGATGAATGGGAGTTGGCGCTGTTTTCATTAATCAATCAGGCCAGAGAATCGATGGTGAGACTGGTATTTGCGGCCGAGAAGCCACCGGCGGAACTGATGATAAATTTGCCGGATTTGAGGTCGCGGTTAAGCTGGGGCCCGGTACTGCAATTAAAATCACTGAGTGATGACGAAAAGCGATCGGCATTGCAGAGACGTGCTGCTAATCGTGGTCTTGAATTACCTGATAATGTCGCAGCCTATTTGCTGCAGCACTATCCGCGTGATTTGTTTTTGCTTTATCAGAACATGGATAAGCTGGATCAGGCTTCTCTGGTGCAACAAAGGCGTCTGACGATTCCCTTTGTTAAAGAGGTTTTAGTAGCAGGAAGTTAATCAGATCATGCAGTTGTGTTTTTTGCCGCTTTATCGGCTTTGCCCTGTAACCGAGCAAACATAATAGCACTGAAGAAAAATACCAGACTGGAAAAGGTAATCAGCAGTCCAATCAGCCTGTCGGCTTCAGCACCGGCATACCAGACACCAATTATAAAATAATACAGAGCCAGATAGCCTGCCCAGGCGTGAGTGTATGCTTTGCCGGCCAGTAATCCTCTGAGCGGAAACAATAACGGTCCGATATGAAAAAGCAGCGCCGGTAACATATTCTGAGGGGCTGGTTTGTTAAACACAAACAGCAATAAATACATGCTCAGCATTAACATAAAGTAAGCAGCAAGGCTGAGGCGTCGAAACAAAGGTGTGGCTGAATGCATAATAATGACTGCTTAAATAATGGGTTTTACAGAATGCGCCACCAGCGCAACGCGTTTGCCAAGGGCTTTACAAAGAGCTTTCTCATCGTCAGATAACTGTAAGTTAAGCTGATCGTTGGTCAGGCGACTGGCTCCATACGGGCTGCCACCGGATGTGGTTTGCATTAAAGCCTGTTCACTATAGGGTAAACCAACCAGTATCATGCCATGATGTAACAGCGGCAGCATCATGGATAGCAGAGTTGATTCCTGGCCACCGTGCATACTGGCTGTGGCGGTAAAGACAGCGGCGGGTTTATTAACCAGCGCTTTAGACATCCACAATGGGCCGGTGCTGTCGATAAAGTATTTTAAAGCCGCTGCCATGTTTCCAAAATGCGTCGGGCTGCCCATGACCAGACCGTCGCATTCTTCAAGATCTTGTGCTGTTGCATAGGGTGGACCGCTGGCTGGAATTTCGGCTTCGACAGCGCTGTTAACCGGAGAAATATGAGGCACAGTACGGACACGCGCCTGCATGCCCTCGACCTCTTCAATACCTCGCGCAATCAGCTCGGCCATTTCAGCGGTGCTACCACCCTGGCTATAGTAAAGCACCAGAACATCGGCCATTATAAAATCTCCAGCACAGTTTCTGGGGGTCTGCCAATGGCGGCTTTGCCATTACTGACGACGATCGGGCGCTCGATGAGTTTTGGAAATGCAATCATCGCTTCAATTAGCTGCTTTCGGCTGAGGCTCTCATCTGCCAGATTATTGGCTTTGTATTCGGCCTCAGTTTTGCGCATCAGCTGACGCGGTTCGATGCCGAGCATAGTCAGTAGCTGATCCAGCGTCTCAAAATCTGGCGGGGTATTGAGATACTCTACCACCTCGGGTGATACCGCATTGGCATGCAGTAATTCCATTGTCTGGCGAGATTTTGAGCAGCGCGGATTATGATAAATAGTGACGTTGTCGGCCATAACTGACTCCAGTTTTTCGGGGAGGATGTGAAAAACTGTATTTTAACACTTAATAGTCAAAGAAAATATCTAGCATTAATGTGTCATTTTAGGGCATTAAAAAATAGCTTAATAACCTGTCATCGACCGAATAGTGGCAGTTGTCGCCAGAGCCGCTGAATAAGCCGTTTTTTTTCAATAAAGCAACAGCTATTGCTTGACAGGCTATGATGGCATTGTTAGTTTGCTGATATTAATAGATATTTGTCCGGCTCAGGGTTTTCTGAGGCTGAACACCACAATAATATAAATTCTGGAGATTAATAATGAAAAGCGTTACTTTGGCTAAGCTACTGGCTGTTTCGATTGCAACTGTTGGGCTGATAGCCGGTTGTGGTGGAGCAGAGACAAAAGATGATCCAGTTGAGCAGCCAGTTAAGCAGGAAGCTGAGGCAAAAACAGAGGCTGCTGCTGATAATAATGCCATGCAGTCTTCCGTTGACGAGACTAATCAGAAAAACTCGGCCGCAAGCGCAAGCTATGAAGTGGTAAGCGGTGATAATTTATGGAATATTTCGGGTAAAAACGAAATATATTCAGATCCGTACCAGTGGCCACTGATCTATAAAGCAAACCGCGACAAAATTAAAGATGCTGATTTAATCTATTCAGGTCAGACGCTGGAAATTAACCGATCTGCGTCACAGTCAGATATGGATGCTGCGACCCGCCATGCTAAAACACGCGGAGCCTGGACACTGGGTGAGCAGGAGTCGTCAGATAAAGCCTATTTGAGTGAATAAATAGCTCATATACCTAAAAAATTATTGATCTGTTTAAAAGCCCGCATTGCGGGCTTTTTTTATTCCGATTAACAGGGTATTCTCATAAGCGGTACAGTAGTTGCTGGAAAGTTTATGAGGTTTTTAACAAACAGGTTGAGCTTGTGGCTATTCGGTCTCTGTGTTGTGGCTGGTGCCGCCAGCGCTGCAGATGAAAGAGCGATTTTTGATCAGACACTGGGTGATTTTACAGAGGAGCTGGTTGAAGCCAGAGATCAGGGCAAGCAGGGTATCTTGCTGTTCTTTGAAATGGATGAATGCCCGTTTTGTCATCGCATGAAGACGACGGTGCTGAATCAGCCAGAAGTGATCAAATATTTTAAAAAGCACTTTCTAATATTTTCGATAGATATTGAAAGTGATGTAGAAATGACTGATTTTTCCGGTAAAACAATGCTGATGAAGGACTTTGCAGAAATTCATAATCGTGTCAGAGCAACTCCGGTATTTGTTTTTCTTGATCTGAATGGAAAGCTAACAACACGATATACAGGTCCTGCTTCCGGTGTTGAGGAGTTTATGTGGCTCGGTGAATACGTGTTGAATGAAGAGTATAAAAAAGTTCGTTTTACAAAATATAAACGCCAAAGAAAAAAAGAAAAAAAGAAGAATAAAGGCCAGTAATAATGAATTATTTGAGTCGGCTGGGGTTGGTGTTAGCACTGCTGCCAGCACATATACAGGCTGCTGAACTGCCTGATAACCTAGGCTTTGATATGGTTATGAAAGTAGTGGATGAGGGACAGTATGCAGATGCTTTGGTGCTAAAAGCGGAGTTGGAGTCGATACAGTCAGAGCTTCTGACTGTGCAGGGGTTAAATGACTTCAATATCAATCTGGAGGCGGCAGCCCAGTATATTGAACCATCGCAGGTGCTGACTGAAGCCGTTAATGATGACCATCAGCTGGCCATTGTGATGAAAAAAAATCTGCTGGATGCCGGCTACAGCAGTCATAAAGAACAATCGCTCGATACACGAATAAAATCATTCGATTTATTGATGAAAAACAGGCGCCTCGAAAAACGTATTGAAGCGGCAAGAAAGTTTTTTGATATCAAACTAGCTGATTTAAATTATGCGGTTGATAACGAAGCAATTTCAACAGCGTATATCAAGTTTAATAAAACTGAGGAAAGAAATCAGTTAAAGCAACAGTCAGATGTTGAGTTGCTGAAAGCACAATTTGAATATCAGCAGGTCAGGGCTAGACGCTATCAGAGTGAAACCATGCAGCGGATTAGCCGGGCGCGTTTCGCCGAAAGTATTTCCAGGCCGAAAGAGCTGCCAGCTGAAGTGATTATTCCAGACCTGTCGTTTATTAACAGAGAGCGGCCTGATTATGATGAGATTCTGAAAGTCGTGTTGGTCAATAATCTGGAATTGCGAATGCAGCAACTTCAGGTTGAGGCAGCAACTTATGAATTGACTGCCAGCAGAAAAAAACACGGTTCTACTTTGTCGACAGAGCTTGAGTGGAGAGAATATAGCAACGAGTTGCCATCCAGAAATAATTTCCGGGCAGCTATAAAGTATTCAGTGCCGTTGTATGAAAATGATTCGGCAAAATCGGATGTTGCAAAAGCCCGTGCTAACCTACAAAAACAACAGGCCTTGTTGTTAAAGCTGGAATCTAAAATCAGACAGCAAAGCCTTGAAGTCTGGCAGCAGATGTATGTGTTAAGGGCACGTCAGGACAGCGATAAAGTGGCTGAAGAATACCGGGAATTATATCAGGACAGAAGCCGTGCTTATTATGAGATGGAGTTCAGAACAGATCTTGGTGATTCCTTCGTTCGGGTGTCAGAAGCCCGGCTTGAAAAATATACAAATGACTTTGAGCTGGCAATCTCCTGGATGCGGCTTGCAATGCTGAGCGGATTAACATTAGAGGAATATTTGCAGCAATGAAACTTCAATATTTAATATTTATTATCAGCGTGGTGTTATTTCAACAGCCAGCAAATGCAGCAGAGTATGAAGCCAAGCTATCGCTGGCAGATATCAGACAACTGAGTCTGCCGGTGTCAGGTATTGTTGAAACGATTAATGTGGCGGCAGGCGCTTTTGTTAAGGCTGGTGAAAAAATGCTGTCACTCGATTGCGGTTTGTACAGAGCAAAGCTGAAACAAAGCTTGGCGCTGGCAACAGGGCTGGAGCCAGGCGTGGAAACTGCTCGAAAGGAAAAAGAGTTAGCCGACGAGTTGTTTGCCAGAACGGTTCTGTCAGAGATTGAGCACCGTCAGGCAGAGCTTGTTTACATTGAAAAAAAATCAAAACACAGTGCGGCGGTGGCGCATAGTGAAGAACTCAAATGGCAGGTGAAAAACTGTGATCTGCTGGCGGACACTGATCTTATGGTGCTTGATGTGCATGTTAATAAAGGCCAGTTGTTTAATCTGAAAGCAGATAAATCATTGTTATTGACGGTTGCCAGTCAAAAAAACATGCAGCTAACAGCGAAACTTGCTTTGCCTTTGGTGCATCCGATCAAAATCAATCAGACAGTAAAAGCGTCGGTTGCTGGTCGTTTATTAGAAGGAAAGATAATATCCGTTTTATTTCGATCGGATGACACGGCGATTGTTACCGCATCTATCGATCTGTTTGATCCGCTTTTAATATCAGCGAAATCAGCTAGACTTATTATCAAACATTAATGAATCTAAAGGACGCCGCTATTAAAACACAGGCCGGAAAAAAACTCGATATTCATCAGATTCTCTTATGGCTGGAAGAAGAAGGCCGGGTAATAAAAGATAACTCGATGATGTTGCGGACACTGGCCGATTCACGAGAGAACCAGAATAAACATCCATTGCAGATTATTGCTGATCGAAATTGGAAAGATGAAAGCTGTAACGGACAGTTGCTGACTCTTGAGTTTCTAACAAACTGGCTGGCACAACGCTTTGATCAGGAATATTTTCGCATAGATCCGCTGAAAATTGATGTCGGTTCGGTGACAAAAGTCATGTCCTACGCCTATGCGGCACGATTTAATATTTTACCGGTACTGGTCGAAAATGATGTTATAACCGTTGCAACCTGCGAGCCAGAAGTAACCGAGTGGGAAACCGAGTTGGGCGGTATCCTCAATAAAAAATTCATACGAGTGATATCTAATCCTGATGATATTCACCGTTACCTGCTTGAGTTTTATAGTTTATCAAAATCTGTTATTGGTGCCAGTAATGAGAATGATCAGTCAGCAACCAATTTTCAGAACCTTGAGCAACTTATGGATCTGGGCAGAGCAGGTAAGCTGGATGCGAATGATCAACATGTTGTCAATATCGTCGACTGGTTGTTGCAGTATGCATACGATCAGCGTGCCAGTGATATACATTTAGAACCGCGCCGTGAGACCAGTAAGGTACGTTTTAGAATTGACGGCGTCATGCACGAAGTTTATCAGTTGCCAACAGCTGTCTTGGCGGCAGTGACTAGCCGGATAAAAATTCTTGGCCGGATGGATGTGGCTGAAAAACGCCGACCACAGGATGGTCGCATAAAAACCAGAACAGCTGATGGTCTGGAAGTTGAACTGCGGCTGTCTACGATGCCGACTGCTTTCGGTGAAAAACTGGTAATGCGTATTTTTGACCCCGAAGTGCTGGTAAAAAATTTCCGCGAGTTAGGTTTTTCAGCCGCTGACGAACAGAGCTGGGATGCGATGATTCAGCAACCCAATGGCATTATTTTGGTGACAGGGCCAACCGGGTCCGGCAAAACCACAACGCTGTATTCAACGCTTAAACAACTGGCAAAACCTGAAGTTAATGTATGCACTATAGAAGATCCGATAGAGCTGGTTGAACCGGCGTTTAATCAGATGCAGGTGCAGAAGAATATCGATGTTGATTTTGCTGGCGGTGTAAAAACCCTGTTAAGGCAGGATCCCGATATCATTATGATCGGAGAAATTCGTGACATGGAAACTGCCGATATGGCAATCCAGGCCGCATTGACCGGGCATCTGGTGTTATCCACACTGCATACGAATGATGCGCCGACTGCCATTACCCGTCTTATGGATATCGGTGTGCCGCCGTATCTAATTAATTCGGTTTTAATCGGGGTGATGGCACAACGACTAGTCAGAACCTTATGTCCACACTGTAAAGAAGCTGTTGATATAACAGATGATCAGTGGAAACAACTGGTCAAGCCCTGGAAGCCAGCAAAACCCAAAAAGATTTACAAGGCAGTTGGTTGTTTAGAGTGCAGAAACACCGGGTATCTGGGGCGTATGGGTTTATATGAAATGTTCAGCTATTCACCTGCGCTTAAAAAAATGATGCTGGATGGCGGCAATGTGGATGAAATACGCCAGCAAGCAATAAAAGAAAATATGCGGGTGCTACGACTCAGTGGTGCTCAGAAAGTGGGTCAGGGCCTTACCACGGTCGAAGAAGTACTGAGAGTTGCGCCACCACCGATAGGTATCTGATAGATTTATACGACAGTTTCTGTCGTCATCCCAAAGTATTTTATACTGTTCTTTTTCCCTTCTTCTGTCCAGAGCGGAATGCGCGTTTGATAGCCGTTATTATCTTAAAGCCTGACTGATGAAGCAGTGGTCAGCTACTTCTCAAACTTGATTCAAATATTTATTTAAATTGTGACATGCAGAGGACGAGTCTGCGTTGTGTTTTGATAAATTGGAAGCTATATACGTTATAAATAATAATTTATTTCTATAAAAAGCATACTGAGGGGAAGCATGAAAATAATTCATTATGGTCGTCTTGTTATCTGCTCTGTAACAGTGTTTGTGTTATCTGCAGGGGCTGTATGTGCCTCAGAAAGTTCTTATTCATTGTTTGAGTCAGGGCAGGTTAGGCCGCTGGCGCTAACATCAAAGAAGGATAGGTTAGTTGCGGTGAATACGCCAGATAATACCCTGGAAGTATTTAATATTACAGATCAGGGGCTTGAACACCAGCTATCGATTCCGGTTGGTATGGAGCCTGTAGCAGTGGCACTGATCGGTCAATCAGAGGCCTGGGTTGTTAATCACCTTTCCGATAGTGTTAGCATCGTCAGTCTGGAATCGGGCAAGGAAAGAGTAGTAAAAACATTACAGGTTGGTGATGAGCCCAGAGATATTGTGGTGGCAGGAAAAGACAGTAATCGGGTTTTTATAACGACGGCACATAGAGGTCAGAATGTGCCGTATGATCCGCAGTTTTCTACACCAAGCATAGGACGTGCTGACGTTTGGGTTTTTGACAGTCAAAACACAAGTTTAACTCAGTCGGTGGATCCACTAACAATCATTAGTCTGTTCACAGATACCCCAAGGGCGCTGGCTGTGTCAGCAGATGGTAGTAAAGTTTATGCCGCTGGTTTTAAAACCGGAACGCAAACGACGACGGTATGGCACAGTATTGTCACTGATAATGGCGGTGCACCAGAGCCAACGACGAATTATTTAAATCAGAAGCAACCGGCTTCAGGGCTAATCGTTAAATATAACGGTGAGCACTGGGTAGATGAAACGGGTAAACAATGGGATGACGCGGTAAAGTTTTCTCTGCCGGATAAAGATGTTTTTGTGATCGATGCGATGAGTAAGCCGCCGCAGCTTTATAAAGGTAATCAGGAATCCATTAGCCACGTTGGATCCGTATTGTTTAATATGATTGTTAACCCGGTTAATAAAAAAGTTTATGTTACAAATCTTGATTCCAGCAACGAAAAACGTTTTGAAGGTCATGGGGATTTTTCTGGGCAGACTGTTCGTGGACAATTTGTCAAAAACAGAATTTCAGTTATTGACGGTAAAGATATTAAACACCTGCATTTAAATAAACATATTGATTATAGCCATTGCTGTGATGCGCTGCCAAATGCAGAAAATGAATTAAGCCTGGCCACCCCAATGGGGATGGCAATTACGGATGACGGTAAGATATTGTATGTGGCAGGGTTTGGTTCAGCTAAGATCGGCATTTATGACACAAAAAAACTTGAGGATGACAGTTTTGTTCCGGCTCATGATCATCAGATCAAACTGTCTGGCGGTGGCCCCAGTGGCATGGTTCTGGATCAGTCGGCTAAACGCATCTATGTATTAACACGATTCGATAATTCTATTTCGGTAATTGACACGCGGACTAAAAAAGAAATTAAGCATGTGGCTATGTTTAATCCAGAACCAGAGAGTGTTACAGCGGGGCGTCCACTACTATATGATGCGGCTCATACATCCAGTCGAGGGGATTCGTCTTGCGCCAGTTGTCATATCTTCGGTGATATGGATCAGCTGGCCTGGGATCTTGGCGATCCTGATGCAGACAGTTTTCCAATGTTTGGTAAATTCAGAAATACAGCAGAAATCCTCGGCGTCAATATCAAGCATGAGTTTGCACCAATGAAAGGACCTATGACTACGCAAAGTTTACGTGGAATGGCAAACCATGGACCGATGCACTGGCGTGGTGACCGCAATAATGCGACGGTTGATAATAATGAACAGCCCAATGCGGGTCAGTTTGACGAAGAAGGCGCATTTAAAAAATTTAATCCGGCATTTGTCGGGTTGTTAGGGCGAAATGAACCACTTACTGATGACGAAATGAACAGGTTTACGCAGTTTATATTGCAGCTGATGTATCCACCGAACCCTGTGCGCAATCTCGATAATTCATTAACGACAGCTCAACAAGAAGCGTTTGGGCGTTTTATGGGGCCAAAAACAGATACAAATTTTGGTTGTAATGAGTGTCATCAGCTAGATCGGCAGGCCAATGCAGAATATGGAGTCATGAAGCCCGGTTTTTTCGGTACAGACGGATTTTATTCATTAACACGATTGTCAAAACAGGGATTAAAAGTCCCTCATCTGAGAAATATTTATCAAAAAATCGGTATGTTTGGGTTTCCCAATATTCCGCAACTGATACCAGATGTACCAGGTCAGGAAAATCAGCATATGGGTGATCAGATTAAGGGCTTTGGTTTGCAACATGATGGTAGCCGCGGAACTGTTTTTTTACAGCAAAGTGGACGCGGATTTATATTTCGTGAGCCAGGTCAAAACGGACCGGCAGATCCGGGTAATGCCGGAGGTTACGATCCAGACAGATTGATTGGTGATGAGCAAAGAAGAAATATGGAATCGTTAATGCTTGCGTTTGACAGTAATCTTTACCCGGTTGTTGGTCAGCAGGTGACTGTAAACGCATTAAATATAACAGCAATAAAGCCCCGGTTAGATTTATTGATTGGGCAAGCGGCTTTGCAGCGGTGTGATCTGGTTGCTCGTCAGTCAGCATATAAAGGCTATCTATTGACAGCTACCGGCACATTCAAATCAAGCCTGGCAAACGATCCGCTGATTTCTCTCACTGACTTGCTAGAAATAGCTAGAAAACCTTATGCAGAGATAACCTTTACCTGTGTGCCGCCAGGAGCTGGTGTCAGGATTGCTATCGACCGGGATGAAGATGGTATTTATAATCTCGATGAAATGGCGGCAGGTTCAAACCCAAATGATGCAGCCAGTATTCCGGCGGGTTTGTGATGGCTGATTAAAGGCGGCTTAATATGTCTTTTTTCGTAAGGCTGACAAGTGTTTTTTATTAGATCCCGGCTATTGGTACGAATTGAGTTGGTGACAACGCTTAAATTAAAGTGAGATAAGCGCAATTTGATAAGATTTATAGTGAGTCTGTGAGTCTGAATCAGCCCTTTAAAAATATATTTACACTTTTGTTACAACCCTGAATAGGTCTGTATATTATTATATTCTGTTGGGTGCTTGTGTTTTCATGCTCACCCATTCTTTATAACATGTATATAGCAGGGTTATGCAGCAGTCTGTTGACTGTAGAATAAAACGTTACGGATAAATATCGAATAACTGGAGGTTTTATGAGCTTGTCGACTATTGCTTGTGCAATAAATAAATACATGGCAGCTATACTGATCGGCTACGTTGTTTTGGTTTCATCAGCACAGGCTGGTACCAAGTTGACGCTGAATTCAGGTACAGCAGAACCGTTTATTACCGAAGATGGTGGTGGTTTTTATGGCGAGGTGGTAAAAGAAATATTTTCCAGACTGGATATTGATGCCAAAGTTATCCGTTTGCCATCCAGTCGATCTATATTAAATGCCAATCAGGGAATAGATGCCGGTGTCATAGCGCGAACTAAAGGCTTTGAAAAGAAGTATGCAAACCTGATCAGGGTTCCCAGTGCAATTGTTAAATTTAAGTTTGTAGCTTACAGTCTTGATGAAACGATAAAAGTCACTGACTGGGATAGCTTTGCTCCCTATTCAGTCGGGATAATAAGAGGCTGGCGAATTTATGAAAAAAATATACGAAATGCCAAACAGATCACCAAGGTAAATAATGCCGATCAACTGTTCAAACTGTTATTAAACGGTAGGAGTGATCTGGTTTTGTTTGAGTATTACAGAGGCAGTTGGTGGAATAAACATTTGAATGCAAAGGCCTATTTAATTGGCTCGCCAATAGCAGAAAAAGAAATGTTTATTTACATGCATAAGAAGCATGCTGCACTGGTTCCGGAAATAACCAGAGTGATCGAGCAGATGAAACAAGACGGTACCTATGAAAAAATAAAAGACAAAACATTAATGGTAGATATGAAGCAGTGAGTCTTGGGGAATTGTCACAGTGCTGAGTTCAGTAATTAAAAGCCGGACATCTGTCAGGCTGGTATTATATATTATATTTTTTAGTTCACTGGTTACGGTGTTTACCACGGTGACTCAGTTGTATTTTGAGTATAAAGACAATGTGGCGGTATTAAATCATAATGTTGAAAATGTAAAAGTTGGTTACCAGCAAGGGCTTACCAATGCGCTATGGCTCGATGATAAACAGCAGTTAGTGGCTATATTGCGCGGCATTAACGCATTGCCCGATATTAATTATGTCGAGGTGCGTACAGGTTCGGATATCTATGCCTCAAGTGGTCAGAAAATGAAAGAAGATGTTATACAAAATTCTTTTCATCTTTTGTATGTCTATGATGGTCAGCTGCTGACAATTGGAGAGGCGATGGTTGAGGCCAACCTTTCAGGAATTTACCACGATTTGCTAAAGCAGCTTTGGGTGCTGTTAGCATCGAATGCTGTAAAAACATTTCTTGTTGCTATCTTTATGTTCTTTATCTTTGATAAACTGGTTTTTCGCAAACTTAATCTGATTTTTGAATTTGCTCGCTCACACGATGTTAAGAATCTGGATAGCCGGGTAGACCTGGGTATAAGCAGCAGGTCAGAAGCCCCGGATGAAATTGAATTGACAGCGATTGCTTTAAACAAAATGCAAGAGCATTTGTCGTCTTCGTTTGAAGAATTGTTAATGCTTAAAACGACGCTGGATCTGTCGCCGGATGCAATTTTTATGTGTGATACTGAAAATTTCCGTGTCTTTTATGCGAATGGCGGTGCCAAACATCTTCTGAATTATGATATCGCTGAGCTGATTGGGATGTCTGTGCTGGAAATGTCACCTGAACTGGACAAAAAAAGCTTTGATAGATTATTGCAATCAAAAAATGGTAATGCTGGTAAAGTCGTGCGCTTCGAAACCGAGTTTGTAAATAAAAAAGGTTCTGTCATTCCGATTCAGCTGGTCCTTCAGTATCAAAACCCGGCGGATGAAGATCCGCGCTTTGTGCTGATAGCCCGTGATATAACGGAGAGGAAAAGAGATGAAAAATTTCTTCTTAAATCACTGGAGGATGCGCAAGCTGCGAATCAGGCAAAATCAAAGTTTTTGATGTCAGTCAGTCATGAATTGCGCACACCATTAAACGCTATTATCGGTTTTTCACAGTTGCTGGAACTGGATGCTGATAGCCTGAATTCAGACCAGAATATGGCAGTCAATGATATTCATCATGCCGGTAAGCATCTGCTGAAGCTGGTGGATGAAATTCTCGACTTATCAAGAATAGAATCAGACAATATACCCATGACGATTGAGCATGTCGATCCAACCAGTCTGATACATGAGTGCGTTAAGACGGTTGCAGCAATGGCTGATATGAAAGGCGTTACCTTGCAAAATGATATTACAGCGGTGTTGCTGCCGAAGATAATGATTGATAAAACGCGCTTTAAACAGGTTTTAATGAATCTGTTAAATAATGCGATTAAGTACAATCGAACGGATGGTAAAGTAACCTTGCAGTCAGAACTACGTGGCAATAAAACAATTCGGTTTAAAGTGGTTGATACAGGCTGTGGCATAACGACTGATCAGCAGGCTAATGTGTTTACCGCTTTTAATCGGCTGGGTCAGGAAGGTAGTGATATTGACGGTACCGGAATCGGCCTGTCGATAACAAAAAGACTGGTAGAGTTGATGGGGGGTAACATCGACTTTCAAAGCAGTGCTGGTCGGGGTTCGGCATTTTGGATTGATTTTGCCTGTCAGGATGAAGAGGATTCTTGTGTTATTGCGCCGGGTTAAGCCGTCATTCATCTCCGCTTAATTGCCTGCTTATCTTTTATGCCAGTGTGTTCTTAAGATATTTAAAACCTTATCCGCGTAGACTCTGCGTCCAGTGCTGCCGTTATAGCGGGCCAGTGCTTTTACCAGATCACCGTTTTCTTTTTCTAAATAATATTTGAGAATCGTGCAACCCAGTCGCAGGTTGGTTTTTAAATCGATCAGATTATCTTCCGGGTGGCCAATTTCTTTGAGCCAGAAAGGCATTACCTGCATCAAGCCCTGGGCCCCAGCGCTTGAGATAGCAAAGCGGTCAAACCGGCTCTCAATGTGTATCACAGCCAGAACCAGCTCAGGGTGTAGTCTGGAGCGAGTGGCTTCATGGTGTACGGATTTTAGTAATTGAATGCGTTGTTTTTTTGATGGCAATATGTGTTTTAAGCGCTCGGACATATCAACCAGCCAGACCTCGGCATCAAAGCGGTCTTTGAAGCTGTCTGCACTTTCTATCGCCTGTTGTAATAGCAGACGTAATTCCGGCTGCTCTGCTGTTAGCGCAGTTGCGTTGTTAACAGTAGCTAACAGGCACAGTCCGATCAACCATGATCTGTTTTTTTTAGTGCTTTTGCTGGCGGATGAAATCAACAACTGAATCAAGAGCAATTTCCTGTTTGTCTTCGTCACGACGGCCTTTGTATTCGATCATGCCACTTTCAAGGCCGCGATCACCGATCACCAGTCGATGCGGAATACCGATTAATTCAAGGTCGGCTAACATGCCGCCCAGACGCGCTTTAGTGTCGTAATAAAGCACCTCAAAACCGGCAGCACTGAGTTCCTGGTAAAGGGTTTCGCAGGCCGACTGTAATGCTTCTGACTTTTGCAAATTAATGGGCGCAATGGCAACATCAAACGGAGCGATAGACGACGGCCAGATAATGCCGTTTTCATCGTTGTTCTGTTCAATAGCTGACGCAACAACGCGGGATACGCCAATGCCGTAGCAACCCATGGTCATAACTTGTTGTTTACCATTCTGATCTAACACGCTGGCATTGAGTGCTGCACTGTATTTTTGACCAAGTTTAAAAATGTGGCCGACTTCGATGCCGCGAACAATCGATAAAACACCTTTGCCGTCCGGGCTGGGGTCACCGCTAACAACGTTGCGGATATCTGCGCTGACAGGTTCAGCCAGGTCACGGCCCCAGTTAACCCCGGTCAGGTGCTGATCGTCAGTGTTTGCACCACAGACAAAGTCGCTGAGCGCCGCTGCAGCGTGGTCAACAATGAGATGTATGTTAAGGCCGACCGGGCCGATCGAACCGGGTTTGCAACCGGTTACCTGTTCCGCAATGTCATCGCTGACCAGGCTAAAGGGTTCGGCAACCTCAGGTAAGTGTTCGGCTTTTATTTCATTAATTTCGTGATCGCCTCGCAGTACTAAAGCCACTACCTGATTGTCTTCTGCGCCTGTAACCAGCAGGGTTTTAATGCACTGAGAAGCATCGGTATTTAAAAACGCGCTGACCTCGGCAATGCTTTTCTGTCCGGGCGTAGCAACTGTCTGCATCGCAGCGCTGGCTGCCGGACGCGGTGCAGTTGGTGCGATAGCTTCGGCTTTTTCGATATTGGCGGCATAATCACTTTGATCAGATACGGCTATGGCATCTTCCCCCGACTCTGCCAGAACATGAAATTCATGTGAGCTGTTACCACCGATGGCGCCAGAGTCTGCCTGGACCGGGCGAAAGTTAAGGCCCAGTCGCTCAAAAATACGTTGGTAAGTCTGATGCATGATGTCATAGGTCTGATCCAGACAGCTCTGTTCGGCGTGGAAAGAGTAGGCATCTTTCATCAGAAACTCACGTGCGCGCATGACCCCAAAACGAGGCCGGCGTTCGTCGCGGAATTTGGTCTGAATCTGATAATAAGTAACAGGTAACTGTTTGTAGCTGCTGAGCTCGCGCCGAGCCAGATCAGTGATGATTTCTTCATGAGTCGGGCCAAAACAAAAGGCTCTGTCATGGCGGTCATTCATCCGTAATAACTCGGCGCCGTATTGTTCCCAACGTCCCGATTCCTGCCATAGTTCGGCCGGTTGGACGGCTGGCATCAATAATTCCAGAGCATGGCTGCGATCCATCTCTTCACGCACAATGTTTTCGACTTTTCTTAGCACCTTCAAACCCAGCGGCAACCAGCTGTAGAGGCCGGAAGCTAGACGGCGGATAAGGCCGGCTCTGAGCATCAGCTGATGCGAGATAATTTCTGCATCTGCCGGGGTTTCTTTGAGGGTGGAAAGTGGGAAGTTTGATATGCGCATAATGTTCCGGTTTTATTCTGAGGCGCAGCGGCGTTTGTAAAGCCGTGTGATGCCTGATTACAGTTTGCAATAACAGGGCGTATTGTATGAGTTGAGCTGACGCAGGTACAGCAAAAAACAAAAAGCAATTTGTGTGACGCTTAAAAAGTACGCTTATCCCAGCCAAACAGGCGGCGTTCGGGTGACTTGAATTCGATATAGATTCTGTTAGCCGGTATGCCCAGTTTCGATTCCATAAACTGACAGAGTTGTTGAGAATATTCGGCTGTGTGTTTGTCGTTTAGTCCCAGACTGGTCAGGCTGCAGCTGGCAGCTGGGTCGTTGCTACCGGCAAAAATTAATTTTTGCTGGTCATTAATCTGAACCATGACATAGTTTTCAGGTTTGCAGAGCATTTTTGCACATAATTGCGATAATTCGGTTAGTACACTGTCATCGTCAATTTTTATATTACTGTTGATAGTCAGAACGGGCATCTTTTAGCGTCTTATTGACAATGTTTGCTAATCATTTTCTGCATGGTTTTTTCTCGTTCGTTACGGCTTTTTTCCGTCATCACGGTGCTGCTGCCGTCTTCCTGTTTAACTCGCAAACGGCCAGCTTGATTGAGTGTGGCGATATCGTTGCGAGCTTTGTTACACAGGCTATCGTGTTGTTTTTGGGTATAGGGGTCTTTTTTATCAGCAGCTGCGGCAGGTTTATCAGTCTTTTTGTTGCTTGAGTTTGGACTTGCTTTGGGAGAGGCCGGCGCTGGAGAGCTGAAATGTGTGCTGATCCCCATTTTTTGAGCCTGACTACCGCTCGGTGGAGCAGAGCCGTAATGAACCTGGCCAGATTCGTCCTTCCATTTGTAGATAGCAGCGCTACTGGCGGTGCTGATCAGGGCCAAAAGAATGGTGGCAAAAGCGAGTGTGTAGGGGCTGCTCATTAATTAGTCCGTCTTATTATAGTGCTTAGAGTTTAGTGGACAGAATCAAGGAATGCGATAGTAAATATTGATGTTGTTACAGTATATAGAGATTTGTGAAATCGCGTATATACTAAAGAAAGGCTTGAAATTATAATAAATTAGTATATTATTATTTTCTAATATACCTATCAGGAGAAACTATCGTGTTCAGGAATTATCTCAGCTTGGTCTTTTTTATCGTTATCAGTAGTGCGTCTTTACCGGCGATGGCGCTCGATCTGCCCACAGTAACAGTCAAAACAGAGTCATTTAAGCAGATGATTTATCTGGATGGCATGGTAGAGGCGGTACAACAAGCGACGCTTTTTTCACAGACCTCAGGCCGCGTGATTAAGCTGGCATATGATGTTGATGATTTTGTGAAACAAGGTAGTGTGATTGCAAAGCTTCGCGATACCGAGCAAAGAGCCCGTTATAAACAGGCCGATGCCGGCCGTGATGCGGCTAAAGCACAGGCAGAAAAAGCCAGATTGGAATTTAAACGGGTCAGCGGTTTGTTTGCAAAAAAACTGGTATCGGCTTCGTTGAAAGATCAGGCTGAGGCGGCATTAAAATCAGCTGAAGCGGCATTAAATGCAGCCAGTGCGCGATTTGATGAAGCCAAAGAACAACTCGACCACACCGTGATCAGAGCGCCTTTCAGTGGCACTCTGACACAGCGTCATATTGAACTGGGCGAAACAATACAAGTGGGCCAGCCTGTAGTCAGCGGTGTCTCAAACCGGGATGCATTGCGCTTTAATGTACAGATTCCCCAACGCCTGATTGATACCGCCCGTAAACTAACCACTGTCGATATCGTTTTGCAGGATGGTAGTCATATTACTGCAGACCAGATCACGGTTTTCCCGACTGCAGATAGCAAAACACATAGCTTTCAACTGAGAGCGCAACTGTTCTCAAATCAACACCGTATCTACCCTGGTATGTTTGTTAAGGTCGGTCTTGAAACCGGTCAGTTGTCTCAGTTATCGGTCCCAGTTAGCAGCTTGCTGCACCGCAGTGAGTTAAGTGCGGTTTATGTATTGGACAATGGACGGGTGCAGCTACGACAAGTTCGTCCGGGGCCAACTTATAATGGCCAGCAAGTTATTCTGAGTGGTCTGCAGCCAGGTGAAAATGTGGTGACCCAACCTAATCAGGCTGTTATTGCCATCAAGGCGCAGTTGCGAGGAGAATAATGATGGCTTTGGGAATCTCAGGACAAATAGCAAAAAAGTTTTTGCAGACAGAAATTACCCCATTGCTGGCGCTAGTCGGCTTTTTGCTGGGTGTGTTTGCGGTCATTATTACGCCGCGTGAAGAAGAGCCGCAAATTGATGTGACGTTTGCCAATGTGTTTATTCCTTTCCCAGGCGCTACGGCCGCTGAAGTTGAAAGTCTGGTCAGCACACCGGCCGAGCAAGTGCTGGCTGAAATCAGCGGGCTGGAGCATATCTATTCGGTTTCCCGTCCGGGTATGTCAGTGCTGACAGTGCAATATAAAGTGGGTGAAGAGCGCTCGCAGGCTATCGTCAGGCTTTATAACAAGATCTTTTCAAATCAGGACTGGTTACCGCACAACCTGGGTGTCGGTCAGCCGATTATCAAACCGAAAGGGATTGATGATGTGCCGATTGTGAGTGTAACGCTGTGGACAGAAGAAGAGGATAAAGCCGCTTATGATCTGACACAGGTTGCCCATTCGATTGAAGCAGAGATTAAACGTGTGGTGGATACGCGTAATGTGTATACCATCGGTGCCACTGAACGCGTGGTCCATGTGCTGATCGATCCGCAGCGTCTGGCTGCTTACGATGTTTCAATCGATGATTTAAGGCGTTCATTGAGTGCATCAAATCAGTCCAGCGATGCTGGCTTTGTTGTCAATAATAATCAGGAAATAGCTGTTACAGCGGGTCAGTTTCTGATCAATGACAGTGAAGTGGCCAATCTGATTATTGCGATGAAAAATAATAAGCCGGTTTATCTGAGTGATGTAGCCAACGTTCGCTTTGGTGCAGATCAGCCACAGGCTTATGTGTCGATGGGCACTGGCATGGCGGCTACCAGCAACGGGATAAGCGCAAAAGGCGATTTTCCGGCAGTAACCATTGCGGTCTCAAAAAAGCCCGGATCAAATGCGGTTGAGATCGCAGAAAATGTTAGCAAGCGTATGCAGCAGCTTAGGGGTACTTTTATTCCGGATGATGTGAAGTTTGCAGTGACCCGTGATTATGGCAAAACAGCAGATGCCAAAGCCAAGAAACTGATTGGTAAATTGTTCTTTGCTACCGCGATCGTGGTGTTATTAATCTGGTGGTTTTTGGGTTTTCGTGAAGCGATTATTGTTGGTGTGGCGATTGCTATTACGTTGGCCATTACACTGTTTGCGTCGTGGGCCTGGGGCTTTACCTTAAACCGAGTATCATTATTCGCCTTGATTTTCTCAATCGGTATTCTGGTCGATGATGCGATTGTGGTGGTGGAGAATATTCATCGTCATATGACCGATAAAGGCGTTGATTTGGTAAAAGCGATTCCGTTAGCGGTGGACGAAGTGGGCGGTCCCACCATCCTCGCGACTTTTACCGTGATCGCGGCCTTATTGCCGATGGCATTTGTGAGCGGTTTGATGGGGCCGTATATGAGCCCGATCCCAATTAATGCCAGTCTGGGTATGCTGATTTCATTAGCCGTGGCGTTTATTATTACGCCTTGGTTAGCACTGAAATTATTAAAAACAGATCATATTCAGCATCATGATGCTGACGACAATGATAAATCACTGGCCTTCTTCAGTAAGATAATGAGCCCGTTTATTTACGGTGAGCAGCAAAAGCGCAATCGTCGTTATCTGACTTTTGGCGTCGTCTTTATGATTCTGGCCTCGGTATCTCTGGCTGTGACCAAAGACGTGGTGCTGAAAATGCTGCCATTTGATAACAAGTCTGAGTTCCAGATTGTGGTGGATACGCCCGAAGGCACCAGCCTTGAACATACCAAACGGGTTTTGGATGAGCTGACGGTGTACCTGAAACAGGTGCCTGAAATCAGTGATTATCAGGTTTATGCCGGAACTTCAGCGCCGATCAATTTTAACGGTCTGGTCAGGCAGTATTATTTACGCAACGGTGCCAATGTGGGAGATATCCAGGTTAACCTGCAGGCCAAACATCTGCGTGAACGTAAAAGTCATGAGGTGGCATCCTCATTGCGTCAGCCACTTAAAGAAATCGGTTTGAAACTGAATGCGATAGTTAAAGTGGTGGAAGTGCCGCCTGGCCCGCCGGTGATGTCTCCTTTGGTGGCTGAGATCTATGGGCCGGATTACAAGGGGCAGATCGAACAGGCCAAAAAGATTCGCGCGGTGTTTGAAAATACCGCTGATATTGTAGATGTGGATGACAGTGTGGAATATCCTTCCAGACGCTATATCGTCAAGGTTGATCGTAATCTGGCGGCAATGATGGGTGTGAGTCAGCAGGCCATCTCAAATACCCTGAGCACATTGTTGCGGGGTGAAGATATGGGGTTCTTACACGCAGAAAACGCGAAATACGCGGTACCGATCAGAGTCGAGTTACCGGCAGCAGATAAGTCATCAATCGAGGCCTTACTGAGCGTAAAAGTGCGTAGCATTAATGGCTCATTGATTCCGTTAATGGATATGGTGTCAGTGCTTGAGTCGACACGCCAGCACAGTATCTATCATAAAGACTTATTGCCGGTGGTCTATGTCAGTGCCGATATGGCGGGTGAGCTGGACAGTCCGTTATACGGCATGTTTGATATTATCTCGGGTATTGATCTGGATAATTACTTTATCAGTCAGCCAGAGGATCCTTATGAGTTCAGTCTGAAGTGGGATGGTGAATGGACCGTGACCTACGAGACCTTCCGTGATATGGGTATCGCGTATTCGGTTGGTTTGCTGATGATTTACCTTTTGGTAGTGGCGCAGTTCCGTTCTTATCTGGTTCCATTGATTATTATGGCACCGATCCCACTGACCATTATCGGGGTGATGCCAGGACATGCTTTGCTGGGTGCCAAGTACACCGCGACATCAATGATCGGTATGATCGCTTTAGCGGGCATTATTGTGCGTAACTCCATCTTGCTGGTTGATTTTATCAATGAGCAGTTAAAAGAAGGTATCGAGTTCCAGAAAGCGGTTATTCTGGCCTCTGCAGTACGTGCTAAGCCAATCATTCTGACCGGTGTGGCTGCCATGATGGGGGCTATGTTTATACTGGATGACCCTATCTTTAGCGGTCTGGCTGTTTCGCTGATCTTTGGTATTCTGATTTCAACCATGCTGACACTGGTGATCATTCCGGTGATGTATTACAGCCTGATGAAAGACCGTCAGATATAAGCGTATTAAATCCGGCTTATCAGAAAAAAAGAGCTTCAAATGAAGCTCTTTTTTTTGCAGTTTGTTTTCTTCCGAATCAGCATGAGGTATAGTTGGATAAGTTAAGTTTATGGCTTTTCAGTATGCTGGTCACCGGCAAAAATCTTAGGAACAGAGTTTTATACAGGTAGTCTGATTACCTGTATAAATGTCTCAAAATAAAAAATACATTAGAGAGCAGGACGTATGTCTGATAGACGATTAAAGGTATTCTACACCGTGGCGCGCCTGTTAAATTTCACCAAGGCGGCTGAAACCTTACACATGACCCAGCCAGCGGTCACGTTTCAAATTCGACAGTTAGAAGAGCAGTTCAATACGCGCTTATTCGACCGTACACATAACCGGGTGAGTTTAACGGAAGCAGGCATTAAGGTGTATTCGTATACTGGTAAAATATTTGAAATATACGAAAAAATGGAAGATGCGGTCAGAGAAATGACCGGTGATGTCAGTGGCGTGGTTAATCTGGGCGCGAGCACAACTATCGCAGAATATATGTTGCCGGCATTACTGGGTGATTTTAAAACCAGTTTTCCGGAAGTGAATATCCGCCTTAAAGTATCCAATACCGAAGGCGTGGTGTCGATGATCGAAAATAATGAAATTGATCTAGGCATTGTTGAGGCATCGGTTAATAATAAAAATCTGGATGTTGAAATCTGTCGCCGGGATGAACTGGTCGTTATCGTACCGCCCAATCATGAGCTGGCAGACAAAAGCAGTATGTCTGCTCAGGAGCTGATGAAATACCCGTTCATTTGCCGTGAAAAAGGCTCCGGTACCCGTGAAGTGATTGAGGGTTATATTGAAGAATTTCATAATAACCACGAAATTGATTTATGTATGGAACTGGGTAGTCCGGAAGCCATTAAGGGCGCAGTTGAGGCTGGCATGGGTCTTTCCGTCATGTCTCTGGTTACCATTTCGAAAGAACTTAAATTAGGAACGCTGGTGGCAATTCCGCTTGATCCGCCGCTAGAAAGACCTTTTTCTTTTGTCCGTCAGCGAAATAAATTCCGCGCTCATGTGATGGAAGATATGCTTGAGTTTGCGCAGAACTATTGCCGCACACATCAAAGTTAATCGATTGGATATTTCACCCCAGTGAAGACTGTTGAGAATAAAAAACCAAAAAATATAAAAGATATTTACGACGCATTACCAGCAGACTCACGTAATAGTCTGATGGATTTTGCGGAGTTTTTATTTCAGCGTGATGCTCCTGCTGAGGCGGTCTCGTTACAAAAGCAGGAACTCCCTAGGCCAGAAACTGAATCAGTGGTAGCGGCGCTTAAACGGCTGAATGCAAGCTACCCGATGATTGAGAGAAAGCTAGTTTTTCATGAATCGTCATCGTTAATGACGGAACATATTCTGCAGGGACGTGATGCCGGCGATGTTATCGATGAGCTTGAAAGCTTGTTTGATCGGCATTATCAGGCACTTTTGACAGCGCAGGAAGCTGCTGATGTTGACGAGTCATGACATTTATCACAGTCTGCTTAAACCAATATTCTAAATAAAGAACTCCTTCTATGATTAGTATTCTGAAATCCTGGTACGAAAGACACTTTTCTGATCCTCAGGTTATTATCCTCGCGCTGTTATTATTGGTTTTTGCATTTGTTTCACTAACCTTTGGTAATATTCTGGCGCCAGTTATTGCAGCGATCGTCATTTCCTATGTGCTTGAAGGCGCTGTCGGTAAATTGCAAGCAATCGGGGTTCCCAGGCTGCTGTCGGTAATCATCGTGTTTGTTATATTTATCTTTACTGTACTTCTGTTATCGTTTGGGATACTGCCGTTAATTGTCAATCAGCTGATTCAGTTAGTAAAAGAGTTCCCGAATATGATCGGTGCAGGTCAAAAATTGCTGATGGAGCTGCCACAGCAATACCCATTGATATCCGAGAAACAAATTGCAGATGTGATGAGTTTTATTAATACAGAAATTGCATCGGTGGGTCAGCGTGTTTTATCCATGTCCTTGTCATCAGTTATCGATGTTTTTACCCTGATGGTGTATCTGGTTGTTGTGCCGCTGTTAATATTTTTCTTTTTGCAGGATAAAGACAATATCATTAATTGGCTGAAACGTTTTCTGCCTAATGATATGGGGCTGGCATCAAAAGTCTGGCATGAAGTGGATATAAAAATTGGTAATTATGTGCGCGGAAAAATTATCGAGATTGTTGTTGTTGGTTTTGCAACCTATATTCCTCTGGCAATTATGGGTATGGACTACGCCGCTCTGTTAAGTCTGCTGGTGGGTTTGTCTGTTATTATTCCTTTTGTCGGGGCGGTTGCGGTGAGTATTCCTGTTGTCCTGATAGCCTTTTTCCAGTGGGGCTTTACCACTGACTTTGTTACCCTGATAGTGGCATACAGTGTGGTTCAGTTTCTTGATGGCAACTTGCTAGTGCCTTTATTGTTCTCTGAAGTGGTTAATATTCATCCTTCAGCGATTATTATTGCGGTGCTTGTATTCGGTGGTTTGTGGGGGGTCTGGGGTGTGTTTTTTGCGATTCCGCTGGCAACTCTGGTTCAGGCTGTGATCAATGCTTGGCCGGTTATCGTCGATAATGAATCGGAAACCTTGCCCTAGCAGGGTTGGCGCCGCTGTCTCAATAATCTGCTTGCGTACTGCTCTTGTTGTTCTATTATTTATAACAGGCCGGATAGATATAAAGCTGGCATGGGCTCTAGTAAATATATAATAAGAATAAACGAGATTTTTGTATGTCAGTGATTAGAATATCTCAGGTCGTCTCTGGTCAGGTTGTGATTTCTGATGTCAAAGATAGAAGTGGCAGGGTGCTGTTGGCTGCAGGCACCGGGCTGTCTGATGAAAGTATTAAAATTATAAAATCCTGGGGGGTTGCTGAGGTCGATGTTGAACTGACAGACCGGCAAACGAAACAGGACTCAAATATCGGTGAGACCGATCCTGTAAAACTGGAAAATGCTGAGATTGAGTTGTCCAAGCGTTTTCGTTTTCTGAACAAAAATCATCCCTTTACCTGTGAGTTATTTCGACTCTGTCTGCAGCGTACATTATCTGTTCCGGAAGTGCCCGATGATAACTAGCGCTTATGACTTAGTAAAAGACACCGAGTCAGTTGCCAGCCTGCCGAATATTTTTCTAAGACTGGATAAACTGATTAATGATGCTTCCTGTGATCTGTCTGACATTGCCGAAGTCATTTCAGAAGATACAGGCCTTTCAGCACGGTTACTGAAAATTGCCAACAGTGCCATGTTTAATTTTCCTGCTGAAATTGATTCTATCACCAGAGCTGTAGCGATGGTTGGAACGAGGCAGTTACGTGATCTGGTACTGGCGACCCAGATAATCGCGATGTTCGATCAGATCGATGATTCGGTTGTTAATATGCGCTCATTCTGGAAACACAGTATTGCAACCGGGATACTGGCGAGGCTGTTGGCTTCATATCGGCGGGAACAAAACATCGAATATTTTTATTTGCTGGGTTTGTTGCATGATATAGGCAGGCTGGTGATGTTCATCGAACAGCCCGAGATGGCACTAAAGGCGATCGCATACAGAATCGAACATAATGTTTCATTAAATGAAGCAGAATTATGTGTTTTTGGTTTTGATCATTCGGCAGTCGGGGCTGAACTGATGTGCCAATGGGGTTTGCCAAGACCAATGTATGATGCTGTTTGCTATCACCATAAACCTTCGTTATCACTGAATAACTCAGTTGATGCTGCTGTTATTCACGTGGCGGATATTATGGTTAATGCGCTCAATATAGGCTGCAGTGGTGAATCTGATATTCCGCCGATGGATGAGTCTGCCTGGGACCGGCTTGAGCTGTCGCCATATGTTCTGGCAGATGCAGTGGGTTATCTTGATCAACAATTCAATGAGGTCGTCAATTTATTTATTGATGATGCATCATGCCAGTAATAACGGATGATGAACTGGATACGCTGAAACAGCGGCTTGAGTTTCTTGAGACGATTAACCAGCAATATATATCCACACTTGATACGCTTAACTCTCTGGGTGATATATACGGTAATGTCAAACAAAAACGCAGACCGGAGCATATCTTTTCCTCAGCACGGCAATATGTCAATCGTTTAGCCCGGTTTGAAACAACGGCATTTCTGATGGTTAATGAGGCAGATAATTCGTTTGAACTTAAAGACTGCTTTCCGCAAACTGCAGCGACTGAGCTCCAGCTGCTGGTAGATCAGCTGATAGAAAGCGGTGAATTTGGCTGGGCATTAAATCAGAGCCGTGTTTGTCAGCCACAGTTAAAGCCACAGGGTAAAACAATATATCTGCATGTTTTAGCATCACGTACCCGAATCCGAGGTATGTTCGTCGGTGTTATGGCGAAAGACGAAGCAGTGCCGTCAGTGATGACGCTGGGTCTTGTTTCTGCGATTTTATACAACAGTGCCTATGCGCTGGAAAGCGCTGCTTTATATAAATTACTGATTAATGATAATCAGGATCTCGAAGCCATTGTGGCAGAACGTACCCAGGCACTGAATCACGCTCAGTTTGAGTTACGAAAATCAAATGAGGAGCTGGAAGCGCGGGTCAAGCTGCGAACAGCTGAATTGTTAGCAGCTAATCAACAGTTGATAGAAGAAGTTGAACGACGAAAAGAATCTGAAAAAAACCTGAGAGAAAGTGAAAATAATTTAATCGCGGCGCGTCAGTTAGCAGAAAGCGCCAATCATGCAAAGTCAGAATTTCTGTCAAAAATGAGTCATGAGTTACGCACACCACTGAATGCTATTCTGGGATTTTCACAGGTAATGGAGCTCAGTGTTGAGCTGATGAACAGTGATAACGCATATTTTGTTGATGAAATCCGCACCGCAGGTGAACATTTGCTCGATCTAATCAATGAAGTGCTTGATCTGGCGAAAATAGAATCCGGCAAAGTTGATATTAACCGTGAAAATGTAAATCTGGCCGAGGTGATTAGGGAAAGTAATGCGATGGTGATTCCTCAGGCAAAGAAAAAAAATGTGTTCATTCATGAGGTATCAGAGCCATTTGAAAATGTCTGTCTTTATGCAGACCGAACGCTGGTAAAACAGGTGTTTATAAATCTGCTTTCAAATGCGGTAAAATACAACACAGACGGTGGTAAGGTTGAAGTTAAAGTAGCCATAGCAGATAACTTGGTAGAAATCCGGATCGCTGATAACGGTATCGGTATCAAGCCGGAAATGCAGCAACATATGTTTCAACCGTTTAACCGACTCGGCATCGAATCAAGTGAAATTGAAGGCACCGGGATGGGCATGGTGATAACAAAGCATCTGGTTGAGTTACTCGGTGGTACAATAGAATTCGACAGTGAATTTGGCATAGGAACAGAATTTTGTGTCAGATTGCCGCCCGGTTTTTCTTCTTTTAGTCCGGCCAAGGCAAAAATCAACAATGCACCGGCAATGGCGCTGAAAATTGACGGGTTTTCAGTTTTATATATCGAGAATGATGCGCCCAATATCCGTTTAATGGAGTCTATACTGTCAAAGTGGCCGCAAATAACACTTGCGTCAGCCATGTCGGCTGAAGCCGGGATTAAACTGGCAGAAGATATGCAGCCTGATGTAATAATAATGGATATTAATTTACCGAAGATGAATGGTTATGACGCGGTAAAAGTACTGAAACAACAAGAAAAGACAGCCTTAATACCGGTTATAGCTCTCAGTGCGAATGCAATGGAGAAGTCGATGAAAGATGGATTGGATTCTGGCTTCGTAAGATATTTAACGAAACCACTGAAAGTGGTTGAATTTCTGAAATTATTGGGTAGTCTGACTGGGCAGGCATTGTTGCAATGATGCGCTTACGCCTTGTCTGTTTTACGACGATAACTAACATTTAAAGATCAGTTTTGTTAAAAATAATAAAAACAATTTGGCGTCTCACAGGCGGTGTCTGGGGGCTTGCAGGTTTACTGTTGCTGGCGTGTGCTGTTTTTGCATTGCATCATCCTGTCATAGAAAAACTTGATGGCAATCTGTTTGCAATCGATGCCCAGTTTGTTGCGAAACCAGATGAAGTCAATGACGTTGTTGTGATTAAACTTCCCAGACCAGCGGCAACTGCTGCGGCTCAGGCCGATCACCGGCTACTGGTTGATGTCATAGATCAAATAAAGCACTTTTCTACGCTGGCTGTTGCCGTGGTGATTAATCTGCCGGAAGAAATATATTTCAATGCCGGTAACTCCTCAAGTTATGTTAAAGCGTTGCGTGAAAACATTAAAAACCTGTCGCGCGAACAAAGAAATGAGATTCTGGCGCTGGGTTATAGTCCCGAGCAACGACTGTTTGCAGACAGTCATTTGCTGCGGGCTTTGAACAATAAAAAAATATATATAGCGCAGCAACCATCGGTAGCTGAAATCACCCGCTTTAGTAACAATATCCGGTTGCAGTCAGAGCAGGCATCTGAGCCGCTGCTGCAATGGTTTGCTGCACTAAAAAAATATGTGTTGCCGCAGCAAGCAGTGTTCGATCATTCAGTACTTTCAAATCAGGCTTACAATATTTTTCCGGTACAGACGGCGGTAACCGAAACCGCCAGCCGTTCGTTAGTCTGGAATATAAAACAGATGCAAGTACCGGATATCCTCACTGTTTTACATGCCAAGATAAACGCTTCACAGGTACCGCTCTGGAAGCAAGGTCGCGGCCTAGATTCCGATGTGGACTTCAGGTCAACAGACTGGGCGGGCCGGGTATTACCTCGGTATTCTTCATTTACCGGGATAGCATCTGAGCTACAGAATATATCGTATCTTGATGTGCTTAATAAAAAAGCCGTACAGCAGCTAAAAGACAAAGTGGTCATACTCGGTTATGAAAACGACATCGTGGTCGATGATATTGCGCTGAGTCTGACCAGTCTGGTTGCAGGCAGCGTCTATTACACACCGTTCTGGGCCGATATCCTGGTATTTGTTCTGTTGCTAATCATTTTTATATACAGTGTTTATATTTTGCCAAAAGTTCAGGTCGGTGTTGGTCTGTTGCTTAGCTTGTTTGTGATCTTCTCCTTGCTGGTTGCGCAAATGGGCATGTTGTTGATAAAGGCTATCTGGATGCCGGTGATAATGCTGATTATATTTTTACTCATCAGTCACGCTCTGAGCTTACTCAGGCGCAGGCTTAGCAGCCGAATTGAAGGCCTTGAAAAGCAGGTGTTTGAAGCCTTCTGGATGCTGGGTGTATATCAGTATGAGCAAGGTGAATATGACCAGAGCTTCGCGTCGCTACAGAAATGTCCGACTACAGATTCAATGCTCGAGCAAATGTACCGTATTGGCCAGGCTTATGAAAAAAGGCGTCAGTATGATAAAGCCTTAGATCTGTATCAGGAGCTGCATTCACGCCGTGCCGGATATAAAGCGGCCGATAAACGTATTAAGAGTCTGCAACAGCTGGAACAAAGTCAGCAAACCGGAATTGGTAATTTTAGCTCGGCAAGAACACTTATCGTCACCAATCATGGGTTGCAAAAACCAGTGCTGGGACGCTATGAGCTGGTGCGGGAACTGGGTCGTGGTGCGATGGGTGTGGTTTATTTGGGTAAAGATCCTAAAATTAATCGTCAGGTGGCCATCAAGACCATGGACTTAACGCAGTATGACGATATTGAACTTGGCATGGTGCGTGAACGTTTCTTTAAAGAGGCGGAAACAGCGGGCCGTCTCAACCATCCTAATGTTGTAACAATCTATGATGTGGGTGAGGAGCAGGATCTTGCCTTTATCGCGATGGATTACGTCATCGGTCAGGTAATGAGTGACTTTATCCGTAAAGGTCACTTGTTACCGATTGATATGGTATTCAAGTTAATGCGTCAGGTTGCGATAGCGCTCGATTATGCCCACAAACAGGGTGTAGTTCACCGCGATATCAAGCCAAGTAATATCATGTATAACACCGAAGAGCAGGTGATTAAAGTTACGGATTTTGGTATTGCGCGGGCTGCCGGTTCCAGTGGTACGCATACCGGTTCAATTTTGGGAAGTCCGTTGTATATGGCGCCTGAGCAGTTGTCGGGGATTAAAATAGATGGTCGTGCAGACTTGTTCAGTCTTGGTGTCAGTATGTATCAGTTATTAACCGGTCAGTTGCCATTTCAGGGCGATACTTTGGCAAGTCTTGCTTATCAGGTAACCAATGTGAAGCACAAGCCGATTCGTGAGCACCGTTCGGAATTACCGGCCCTGACCACGAGGCTGATAAATAAACTGTTACAAAAAGATCCGGATAAACGTTTCAGCTCGGGAAAAGAAGTAGCTGCAGCAATTATAAAAGTGCTGTCTTCAATGGAAGAATCGTCTGCCAAACGCTGAGTATCTGATACTATACTGATTGCATTGGCTTGCGTGCTGTACTGGTTAATACCGCATACTGTTTAATAAAGCCATAAAGTTTATTCTTTTACCGTATCAGGAAATGGCCTGTAATACTTCTTCGGCATGGCCTTTTACTTTTACCTTTCTCCATTCCTGGCGTAGCACTCCCTTCTCATCAATTAAGAAGCTGCTTCGCTCAATCCCCATATACTCTTTGCCATAGAGCTTCTTGAGTTTAATAACATTAAATAGCTGGCATAGCTGTTCAGTTTCATCAGACAACAAATCAAAAGGGAATTCATGTTTGGCTTTAAAATTCTCATGCTTTCTTATACTGTCACGAGACACACCAAGGATGGCAGTATTCTTTTTTAAAAACTTCTTATAAAGATCACGAAAATTTTGTCCCTCCGTGGTGCAGCCGGGAGTACTGTCTTTTGGGTAAAAATAAAGCAGTAGATTTTTTCCTGCAAAATCACTGAGTTTAATGATTTTGTCGCCGGTAGCGCTGGCTTTAAAGGCGGGTACTTTTTTATTTAATTGCGCAATTTTTTGGCTCATTGTCTTTCCGGAATATAAAAATTAAACTAATCTTGGGTTATTTGTTGATTAGCTGGCAGAAACTGGTTCAAAGCTGGCATCAAGATTAAGGTCATCGCAGTGCTGGATGAATGCATCGCGCAGCTGACTCAGTGATGTGCCTTCTGGTATGTATAATTTAAGATCAACAGTAAACATTTTTGAACCGGTGTGCGGAGCAGCGTAGCTGCTGGTGCTAAGCTCTTCGATATTGATGTTGCGCGCAGAGAAAAAACGGGCCAGGTGATGAACGATTCCCTGATGGTCAAGTGCATGGATTTTTACTTTGTAACTAAGGCCTGAATGGCGGGCTTTTCGTTCAGTGTATTTGCTGTTAAAAACCAGGTCGGAAAATTCCTGTTCAAGTTCAGGGATGCTGTCGATCAGTGACTGCAATATTTCTTCATTGCCTGAAAGCAGCAGCATTATGGCAAACTCGCCGCCAAGTATACTCATTCTGCTGTCTTCGATATTGAGATTAAGGTTTAAAATATGTTTGCTTATGCGATCAACTAATCCGGGTTGGTCGGTGCCCAGGGCTGAAAGTACGAGTTCTTTATTCATTAAATATCCTAGCTGTTTTCTGCTTGTTTAAGTGTTCTGTCTGCGGTGAGAGCAATTCTTACCAGTTCTGAAAGCGACTTGGCTTTCATTTTAGACATTAAATTGCCACGATGAACTTCGACAGTTTTAATGCTGACGCCGAGCTCTTTGGCAATACTTTTATTTGAGTGACCACTGACAACAAGTGCCATGACTTCATTTTCTCTGGGCGTCAGAGAATCAATACGCTGATTGATGTCATCATTGATTGTCTGTTGTTTTTTAAAGCAGGCATCCTGTTCAATCGCGCATTGTATTCTTTCGAGCAACAACTGATCACTATAAGGCTTTTCGATAAAATCAAAAGCCCCCGCTTTCATTGCTTGAATTGCCATCGGTACATCAGCATGACCGGTGACAATAATAACAGGCACTTTGGAATTAAGGTTTTTGAGGCGTTGCTGAAGATCAAGGCCGCTAATGCCGGGCATGCGCACATCCAGTACCAGACAGGATATGTCGGCTTCACTAAAATCATCAAGCAGCTCCTGGCCATTGGAAAATGTTTTTACTTTAAGACCCACTGATTCAATCAGCCACCTCAGTGAGTCGCGTACTGCCTGATCATCATCTACTACATAAACATTATGACTAGTCATAATTCTCCTCGCTGCCAAGTGGTAAAGTAAAACTGAAGATACTGCCGCCCAGTTCCCGCTGTTCTGCATTTAAGCTGCCCCTATGGGCTTCAATAATGGACCGGCTGATAGACAGTCCCATACCCATGCCTTCATTTTTTGTACTGAAGAAAGGTTCAAATACATCGCTTCTCATATCGTTTGGTAAGCCGCTGCCGCGATCAAATACTTTAAGTTCGATACCTTTCTTATCATACCTGCTCTGGATAAGGATTTCCCGTTTTGATAATGGCGTATTTGTCATCGCGTCAATTGCGTTATTGATCAGGTTGATTAATACCTGTTCTATCTGGATTCTGTCAATATAGATTTGCGGGATATCTTTTGTTAGTTCACGCTTGATGTTGACATGGTTTTGCCTGATCTTCGGTTGCAGCAGGCTAATGACTACTTCAACGATATTATTAAGGTTATTGGCTTCGCGCCGGTGTTCTTCCTTATTTACCAGTTCGCGCATACGGCGGATAATTTCTGCCGCTCTCTCTGCTTCTGAGCATGAATGCTCCATTGCATCGACGATGGCTGGCAAGTCTTTAACTGGTTGTGCAGAAAGCCGGCGAACACAGCCCCGGGTATAGTTAACAATCGCGGTCAGTGGCTGGTTAAGTTCATGTGCAAGACCCGATGCCATTTCTCCCATGGTTCCTAGTCGCGCAACATGAGCCAGATCAGCCTGATGCTTCTGGGCGTTGTCCTGTGCTAGCTGGCGCTGCATCTCGCCTCCTATCCACTGCGAGATCAGTTGTATCATATCTATGTCGATTAAAGCTCGTGGGCTGCTTAAGGTTTTAACAGAACCGTACTCAAGATAGCCAAACAGTGAATCCTCAACCACCACAGGAATCCCGATATATGAATTTATCTTCAGCGTCTGATGCTGAAACCGCTGCTTGAATTCATCATCAGCTGAGGCGTTTGATATGATCAGCGCATCTGAGTCTTTGTCCAGCTTGTCAGCGAACAGTTTGTCTCGTTCAATCCATTGGCCGCGCTTAAAAATCTGTACGCTACCGACAAAACGAAGTACTTGTGCTCCGGCATTTTTTATCTGGTAGAGTGCGCCATAATCCGTGTCGAAACAATGACAGCCGGTTCGTAATAAGGCATCGACTTTTGCTTCAAAGCTCATCTGACCGGATGATGTGATTTCGTGCATGGTCTGCAGGGTATGACTGCTTTTCTTTAGTGAAGCTTCCGCTATTTTTCTGGCGACAATATCCTGCTGTAGTTCCTGATTGAGTTCTGCCAGTTCATGTGTTCTTTTAATGACGTTTTGTTCCAGTGTGTCGCGATGTTTTGCCAGCTCAGCCTGCGCTTTTCTGCGCGAATCTATTTCTTTGCGTAAATTGGTCTGAGTCAGATTAAGGTTGTGGTTGGTTCGGCTGATATAGACAATGATCAGGCCGAGTCCGATCAGAATGAACAACACCAGAAAAATATAGTGACTGTACTGTTCAATAACTTTTTCAAAAGTAACTTTATGAATCTGTGTATAAGGACCGACTTTAAGCTTTTTAAAAGCTTCATGCACTGGCGTGTAGTCAAGCGGTATGGTCCATCCTTCTGAGCGTGAGACGATAGCTGCCTGACTGTCTGGCTGCATGGTGAGTAATGCTATCGCAACTTTTTGTGCAAGTTTGTCGCTGGTTTGTTTAAGCTTTGCAAACGGCCATTCTGGATAAAGCCGTGTGCTGTGGAGTAAGGGAAAGTTATCATTGTACTGGCGATTAAGGACTTTAAAGTCTTTAATGGATATCGCGCCTTCATGATCCATACGTTCAAGCGTGTCACTTCTGACAGTGCCGGCATCTACTTTGCCGCTTTCAACCGCATAAACAATATTGTCCTGTGGGAAGCCGGAAAACTGCAGTGAGGATAAATCTTCAAACGGATCGATCTTGACTTGCATTAATTCAAGCCAGGCCATCTGAAAGCCACCAAATGCTTTCGGATTGACGGCCATAAAAGAACGGCCACGCAGGTCTTCGAGTTTATTGATATCGTGTTTGTCATAGCGGGTAAAAATTACGGCACTAAAGGATGTGAGTGCACGATCACGCTGTTTGACTTTTAATGTGGCAATACGTGTTGCACCAAAGTTGGCTTCGATATCAACATAATTGCCGGGATTGGTCAGTATGAAGTCGACTAAATTCTTCTCGACAGCCAGCTTCATACTCTTAAGTGATTTAGGTTTAATAATGAAATCATAACCGTAGATCGCATCGGATAAATAATCGGCCGTTAAATGCCAGCGTTTTAATGCTTCGTCATCACCGCGATGTGCCAGAACGGCAATTTTTATCAGGGTGTCTTTGGCTGCGGCTGGTGGTTGAAAAAATACCACCGATAGAATGAATGCAAATAAGCTATGAATTATATAATGCTTAACTGATATTCTGGTCATGCCGTGTTTCCGGTTAGATCTGCAGACGGGATGATCGGGCGAATATCACACATTGAGGTGGTTTCGTTATTATTATGGGTAGGAATAATAACGTATTTTTTCAATAGGTGTACATTGAATCAGACTGGCCTGGTAGGGAGCACTGATCTCAAGGTCCTGGTGATACCAGTCTGGCTTGTTGTTAGCGGCCGCTAGTAGCTCTGTTACCGGGTTAGTGCAGACATTGAATGTGTTTAACGGGGTCGATAGTCCGCTACCCAGTGCCTTGATAAAGGCCTCTTTTCGCGTCCACAGTTGAAAGAAACGCGTTCGTTGATTTTCCTGTTGTTGCTGGAACAGGTCTTCAATTTCTTCAGCGCTAAAAAAACGCCGTGCCAGCTTAGCCCAGTCATTTTTCCTTTCCATGTATTCCAGATCAACACCAATTTCGGCATGCGCGGATATTGCAATGACAGCGAGGTTGTGGCTATGGCTCAGATTAAAACGAATCGGGCTGTTGTGGTTTAAATACGGTTTACCGTAATCATTTTTACGATAGACAATTTCGCTGGCGGCAAGTTGGGTGTATCGCGATAGTATCTGCCGACAGGCGACATGTGACAGCAGGTAACGTGATTTATGTTTGTGATGCAGCTGCTGGTAACGCGCTGTTTCCTCGTTATCAAGCAGTGCTAACAGGTCGTCTGGGTCGTTAGCGGGGGGGGTGAGAGCTATTTGCCAGATATCGGCATGCTGTCGTTGCGGAGGGGGTATTATATGATTTTGCAAGGCTGAATGCCGCCACTGGATACGGCCGGGCAAACAGTGTGCCCGGCTAGCATCTGTTTTATGCGTTTAACGCATCACGGACTCGTTCCAGTTTTTCTTTAACCATCGTAGCCAGCTCAATCACCTCGGGTCGATCAACCAGGGTCAGCACAGCGTTTGGGTCCATAAAACCAACAAAGGTATTGCCATCACCATCATCGCGCACCAGCACATTGCAGGGTAATAACAGGCCAATATCGGGCTCCGCTTCAATGGCCTGACGAGCCAAGTGTGGATTACAGGCACCTAATATACGATAAGGCTTCATATCGACGTCGATTTTGGCTTTCATCACTGCCTGCACATTGATTTCAGTCAGAATGCCAAAGCCTTCGTCCTTTAATGCCAGAGTGACTTTTTCCACGGCTTCGTCAGTCGTGGCTTTTATAGTGGTTCCGAAACCGTACATAATCTCTCCTGAAGAAAGTGTCTGAATAAAGCCGTATTTTAGCATGCTCTGCCATCAAGAGCGTTATTTATTGCGGCTTTACTTGCTAGTTACAGAGGCTGTGAGTAAAATTATCGGTCTGATTTTTAGGGGGTTATATGTTTCAGGGTAGCATGGTGGCACTGGTCACACCGATGCATGAGAATGGTGATGTCGATAATGCATCGCTGGAAAAATTAATAGATTTCCACATCGAAAACGGCACCAGCGCAATAGTGTCGATGGGTACCACAGGTGAGTCTGCAACGCTTGATACAAAACAGCATTGTGCGGTCATTCGTCAAACCGTTGAATACGTTAATAAACGGCTTCCTGTTATTGCCGGTACCGGAGCTAATTCCACATCTGAGGCGATTGAGTTGACTCGATGTGCGCAGGATGCCGGTGCTGATGCCTGTTTACTGGTAACGCCCTATTATAATAAGCCGACACAACACGGCTTGATTCGCCATCATCAGGTGATTGCCGATAGCGTGGCGATTCCCCAGATATTATATAACGTACCGGGGCGTACAGCGGTCGATATGTTGCCACAGACAATTGCAGCACTGGCTGATGTGCCTAATATTATCGGGGTAAAAGAAGCCACTGGCGATCTGTCTCGGCTGGCGACTATCTTGTCTTTGTGTGGCGATAAAATGGATGTTTACTCCGGTGATGATGCAACCGGCACCGATTTTCTGCTGCAAGGCGGTAAAGGGGTGATTTCAGTCACCACCAATGTTGCGCCTCGAGCGATGGCCGATATGTGTGCGGCTGCATTAGCCGGCGATGCGGCAACAGCCCATGACATTAACAATACACTGTCACTCTTGCATGAGCGGTTATTTTTAGAATCAAACCCGATACCTGTGAAGTGGGCATTGGCAGAAATGGGCATGATAGGACAGGGTATTCGTTTACCGCTGACTGTGCTCTCCGAACAATACCATGAGCCAGTGCGTGAGGCATTACGCCAGGCCGGTCTGCTGTAAAGCAGGTCATCGAGAAGCGGAATTTTAGTTATGAATAAAAGTATGTTTGTATTACTGCTGGCAGCCTTGATGCTTACTGCATGTGGTGGCTCAGATAAGGTAAAAGAAGAAGAGTATCAGTTTGCTGATGGCCTAAGGTTATTAGACGTGCCGCCAAACCTGACCAGTCCGGATAAAAATCTGGTGATGGAAATCCCGCAGCCGTCGTTAATTGCTTGTGAGAAACTGATGGATGCTGATCGAAAATTTAAAGCAGAAGCCGCCCAAAAAGCACTGACTGAGAAGTAAGCTACCGGGTTTGTTTATTTTATTGGTAATCTCAGTAAGGGCAAAGTTCAGTCGCCTGACTCAGAGTTGAAGCAGAGCCTGGCTGGCTTGCAGAAGCAAGGCGGCAAGGTGTTTGTTCGTCGCAATACGCCCAGCTAGGTTGCTGCTGACAGTTAAATCTTGATGTAAGTCCAGCCTTTGTCCATCCGGTTGATAATCGTGTCCAGCGCAGGGCTGTCCTGTTTAACACCGTCAATCATCTGTACGTTATAACCCTTCTTTTTCAGTCGCTGAATCGAGTTCTTGCAGGCGATAAACTGTAAATTATTGTATTTTGCCTGCAGTGCTTGAATCCGCTGCGTATAAGGGCTGGTATTTTTGCGCAACAAGTCAATCCCTTCAGAGTTTGCCACAACTTCTATGTTCAGTTTCTGCTGGCTGTGTTGTGCGTCAGTTAATAGCCGTTCGGTGCGAGTTAATAAGAAGTTAAGTTTATCCAAATCGGACGAGGAAATGTGTAGCAAGACCTTGTTCTGCTGTTGTGTCAGTGGCTGAACTTTTATGCCATATAGTGTCTTATCGGCAGCTGCGGTGAAGATGCCGGCGCCATCAGACTTATTGAGCGTGATGCCGAGCAAGACCCCGAGGCCCATGATAAAACTGGCCGCCACGGATAACTGCAGGTAGCGCCGTCTTGCAGACTTTGTGACAGTGGCAGGCTGGGCAGAGGCTAGGCTCTCAGGATAAGCGGCCTTGATCGAGGTTTTTAAATCCAGTAAAGCCTGTGCCCGTTCCGCGATATCGGCATCTGATTTAATTTGTTCGGCAAGCGCCCTTTTTTCAGCGCATGCCAGTTCATCGTCGACATAGGCGCCAAGAAGTTCATTTGAAACATCCTGTTTCATTTGACGCTCCTTAAATATGAGATAGACATTGTTGTTTCCTGGTGTTCAATTTTCTGTAGTAATGCTTTTCTGGCTCTGTTGAGCCGGCTCATGACCGTACCAATCGGAACATCGAGCGCTTTGGCAACCTCTTGATAGGACATATCTTCAAGATCCACCAGAGTTATAGTTTGTCGTTGGCTTAAAGGCAACTCAGCAATGGCCGAGCGCACCAGATCACAGGTCTGTTGGCGCTGTTTGTCGGATTCAGGGTCAGAGTCGGCAACAAAAACCAGTTCATCAATATCTAGGCATGGCCGGTTGCGCCTTAAATATTCACGCCATTGATTATTTAAAATAGTAAATAACCAGCTTTTTAATGCTTCCGGGTCTTTTAACTGCGCGATATTCTGTACCGCCTTGGTCAGTGCGTCCTGCACAATATCATCAGCCAGCATTTGATCGTTACACCATGAAACCGCAACCCGATAGAGTTGAGGTCGCAAGGCTTCAATTTGGTGTAATTGCAATTTGTGTTTAAAAAATGATTTGATATTAACGGCCATATTAAAAAACTCTATTTTGATAGATGATGCAGCACTTCAAAATATTCCCTATTTAACGAAATAGTTATCATACAGGATCATTATTGGCTTGGTAATCTGTAAAAAAACATTAGAAATTCCTTATTTACGATTTAAAGGTTATTTTTTGGAATATTCCCGTCATCAGGCACATCTTAATAAACGCTAATTACTTTAATTACATAAAAATAACGTAGTTCGGAGATCAAATTAATGAAGAAAATCTTAGGAATCATCGCAGCAATGGGCATGCTGTTATCAGTATCTGCACAGGCAGGCGATTTTGCAGAGCAGAGCATTGTGCTGCAAATTAGTGATCCAAACCCATTCAAACAGACACTGGTGTTAAACGTCGCCAATAACATCATCAAGCATTATGGCCAGGACAAGGTTAATCTTGAGATTGTTGCTTTTGGTCCGGGTTTGCGTCTGTTGTTTGCAGAAAATGCCAACCAAGATCGTATCGCAGCACTGTCATCTACCGGCGTAAAATTCAGCGCCTGTAAAAACACAATTAACGCGATGGCTAAAAAACTGGGTCATCCACCGGCTTTAAATCCAAATGCGGTACCAGTATCAGCCGGCGTCGTGCGCATTGTTGATCTGATGAACAAAGGCTACAAACTGGTTAAGCCTTAATTAAACAGATAAATTAGTAGTATCTAATATACAAAAATAGAACCTTTTGGGGAAAAATTGTGATTAATAAAACTATTTTCAAAAAAACACTGGCAGCGGCAGCAATTGTTGCTGGTCTGTCAGCTATTCAAGTCGCTGAAGCGGCAAACTGGTTAATGCTGCAAGGCACAGAGCGTCCTGGCACAGCGGGTCGTGCAAAGGTATGGGGCTTTATTCAGGCACAATATCAGGCCGATGATAGCGAACCATTCACGCATCCAACTGATGGTGATTTATATATTCCGCCTAAGTTGATTGGTCCTAACTTGACTTCACAGCAACAATTTAATGTGAATCGTGCGCGTCTTGGTCTTCGCGGTACAGGTATGCCATTAGACTCATCGGTTAATTATTTTCTGTTAGCAGAGTTTGGTAATAATGGTATTACGGCTAATGATAATGATGCGGTTGTTTCTGATGCCAGCATTACTGTGAATACAGATGCTGTTCGGATTCGTACGGGTCTGTTTAAAACTCCTGGTCCTGAAGAAGCATTGCAGGCGATCCATGTTTTTGATTACGTAAACTTTACCTCGGTTACTAATCAATTAATGTTAGAGCGATTCCCGCAGTTGGGTGATGTAAATACAGCTCGTGCTGATTTGGCGCTGGATACTAATAAAGGAAGCATTAGTGCTTATTCGCGTCCGGTTGGTGCATTCCGCGATACCGGTGTGCAGTTTTTCCAGAGCTACAAAATGGGCGGATGGGATCACTCCTATGCCGTTATGCTGGGTAATGGTAACGGTATGAACTTTGGTGATACCAATAATTCGAAAGATCTTTATTTATACTGGGCATCAGAAAAATCATTCGGTGGCAAAGGTCCTCGTATGCAAGGTCTAAAAATCTTTGCCTGGAGTCAGTCTGGTAAACGTTATGATGCTTATGACATTACAACTACCGATGAGCAGGATAGAACGCGTTCTGGTTTTGGTGTTAAATATCTGAAAATGCCATTCCGTGTAACGTTTGAGACCATGTCAGGTAACGGTATGATCTTCCAGGGGCAGCACCGACCACAAGATGCAATTAATGATTTGGAAGCGTCTGGTAATTATTTAGACTTTGGTTACTACATTCCTAATTCAAAATGGGAAGTTGATCTGAGAGTTGATACCTATACTCGTGGTGAAAATCACGGTACTTCGGCTGCTGGTGATGAATCAACCTTTGATACCAATACCGTGGCGGCTCAATACCACATCAATAAAAAATCTCGTTTAACGATGTCTTATGACATGCGTACTTTTGCATCTGATACTGCGGCTGTTAATACACAGTTGAAAGGTGTTGCTAACCGTCTGGCTCTGCAGTTAACGCATATCTTCTAAGCGATTAGAACTGCCGAAAGTGGTGGCCAGGGAAGGTCAAAAATAATAAAGCCCGTTGACTGGCAATAGCGGTAGATTGGGCTATATAACAGATGCATCCTGCGGGATGCGTGGTCAAATAAACTGGACTATTTGATTCATCAAATAGTCATTTTAGACTCTAGCAGTCTATAAGCCCCGTTCTGGATGCCAGTGAGGGGCTTTTTTATGTTCAAAATTTAAGTCGTAAGTCGTAAGTCGTAAGTCGTAAGTCGTTAGTCAAAAGGCTTAAAAGAATATGATTGTTACCGCGAATGAACGCTAATTGACGCAATTAAAAGCTAAGCATAAATAATGTGTAGGAATAGATGAGGTTTGGTAAATCGCGTTTATTGGCGTTCATTCGCGGTAACATATAAGCTTTCACACTGTATGGTTGTTAAATCTACTAGGCTTGTGTGGTGCATGGAATGACCCTGCGGGTAGGTAATTACAGATTATGGGTATCTGTAGGGTGCACTCTGTGCACCAAAGAAAAATAAGCGGAGTATTAAGTCAGCCCTTTAGTGAGTCAGTATTTAGTTAATCAGGGTCTCAAGACTTTCGACTTAAGACTCCCTACTAAAGACTGTCTTAAGCTTCTTTATCGTGCTCTATCAGGGCATACGCTGAATGGTTATGAATCGATTCAAAGTTTTCAGATTCAAGTATGTAGGAGGTGATGCGGTCATCTTCGTTTAAAGAGGCGGCGATATCTCGCACCATGTCTTCAACGAACTTAGGATTGTCGTAGGCGCGTTCGGTAACAATTTTTTCATCGGGGCGTTTTAACAAACCATAGAGTTCGCAAGAGGCTTGCTTTTCAACGATGTCGATAATGTCTTCAATCCAGACAAAACCATTGGTGCGAACATTAACAGTGACGTGTGAGCGTTGATTGTGAGCGCCGTAGTCAGAGATTTTTTTAGAACATGGGCATAAACTGGTGACAGGAACCACAACTTTGACATGAATGTTATTGACGCCTTTTTTACGTTTGCCGATAAAACTGACTTCATAGTCAAGCAGGCTTTGCACGCCGGAAGCCGGCGCTGTTTTGTTAACAAAATACGGGAACGTCATTTCGATATGCGCTTCTTCGGCATCCAGTCGTTCGGTGGTTTCTGCCAGCATTTCATTAAACGACTGCACGGTAATTTCACGTTCGTGACTGTTGAGAATTTCGACAAAACGCGACATGTGTGTGCCTTTGAAATTGTGTGGCAAATTCACGGTCATGTTGAAATTGGCAATCGTATGCTGGATCTGTCCTGAGCGGTCTTTTACCTGAGCAGGGTGACGGATATCTTTGATGCCGACTTTGTTGATAGCGATTTTACGTTTATCAGCAGAATTTTGTACGTCAGGAATGTCTTTGCTTACTGTGCTCATGTGATTTTACTCTTCGCTATAGCGTACGCAGGCACGTTCGGTTTCCCACAACGTAACGGTACTGACAGTGATGCTGTCACTGTTTAATTGTTTGGAAATTTCCCGGTACAAATAAGCAGCAATATTTTCAGCTGTTGGGTTAATTTCAGTAAAAGGTTCCAGTTCATTCAGATAACGGTGGTCAAGCCGGTCGCCTACTTCACGGGCGATGCGTTTCATCTCTTTGAAATCCACGCCCATACCGACCTCATCCAGTTTGGTCGCAATTGCTTCCAGCTCAACCTTCCAGTTATGCCCGTGCATACGGCTGCAGGCACCTGGGTAGTCTCGCAAGGTGTGAGCCGAAGCAAATTCAGTAATCACTTTTAAAGTATAACGTGCGCTCATTGATGATTAATACCTGAGTAAAACAGTAGGATAATACTTGATTCTGCCGGTCTTTGCTACATTACAGCAGAAGATAGTCGGATCGGCTTCAAGTTTGAGGCGCAGATTTTACACTATAGCTTGGCAGAGTGCGATTCTATGGCGCGAATTATGCCGTCTTTATCGAGACCGCAGTCAGCCAGCAGAGTTGCTGTATCGCCATGGTCAATAAAGCGGTCCGGCAGTCCCAGGTTAAGAACAGCGGTCTTCAGCGCTTGTGCGGCCAGGTATTCATTAACCGCAGAACCTGCACCACCCATCAAGGCATTTTCCTCAAGCGTGACTAATAAGCTATGGGTATCCGCCAGTTGTTTGATCATGGCTTCATCAAGCGGTTTAACAAAGCGCATATCAATGACACTGGCATTGAGTGCTTCGGCTGCTTCCAGTGCCGGTTTCAACATGCTGCCAAAGGCAAGTAGAGCGATGTTCTGGCCTTGTTTGAGCTGTTTTGCCTTGCCGGTCTCGAGCAGTTGCATTGCCTTACTGACATTTGCGCCGGTACCTGAACCACGCGGGTAACGCACGGCAGCAGGGCCGTTGTGCTGATAACCGGTAAATAGCATCTGTCGGCACTGCTCTTCATCACTCGGCGTCATAATCAGCATATTGGGGATGCAGCGCATGAAACTTAAATCAAAACTGCCAGCGTGGGTTGCACCATCGGCTCCGACCAGACCGCCGCGATCTATCGCAAACAGCACATCGAGATTTTGAATTGCCACGTCGTGGATTAACTGGTCATAGCCGCGTTGTAAAAATGAAGAATAGATCGCAACCACTGGTTTCATGCCTTCGCAGGCCAGACCCGCTGCCAGTGTTACCGCGTGTTGTTCGGCAATGCCGACATCGATATAACGCCCGGGGTGTTGTTTTGAGAACTCGACTAGACCCGAGCCTTCACGCATCGCCGGGGTGATGCCGACCAGTTTGTCATCGGCTGCGGCCATGTCACAGAGCCAGTCGCTAAAGATATCGGTATAGGTTTTTGTTGATGATGAGCTGAGTTTAGAGCCGGTTGCCGGATCAAACGCGCTGATGCCATGAAATTTACTGGGATCCTGTTCGGCCGGCGCAAAGCCTTTACCTTTCTGTGTGACCACGTGTAGTAGTTTCGGGCCGTCGATTTTTTTAAGGTTACTGAACATGGTAATCAGGGTGGGAATATCGTGGCCATCGATCGGGCCAAAATATTGAAACCCCAGCTCCTCAAACAAGGTACCGGGTACCACCATGCCTTTCATGTGTTCTTCAGCGCGCTTGGCAAACTCCCAGACCGGTGGCATAACCTGCATGACTTTTTTGCTGCCTTCACGCATATTGGAATAAAACTTACCCGAGAGCAGTTTGGCCAGGTGTTTAGAGAGGCCGCCGACATTGGGTGAAATCGACATTTCATTGTCGTTTAAAATCACCAGCATATCGGCTTTGCTGTCACCGGCATGATTAAGTGCTTCAAAGGCCATGCCGGCTGTCATCGCGCCATCACCGATAACAGCCACGGTTTTACGCTTTTCACCTTTCAATGCGCTGGCGATACTCATGCCGGCTGCGGCGCTGATTGAGGTGCTGGAATGACCCACACCAAAACAGTCATACGGGCTTTCGGTGCGTTTTGGAAAGCCAGACAGACCTTTGTACTGGCGCATGGTTGCCATGGCTTCGCGCCGCCCGGTGAGCATTTTGTGTGGATATGTCTGGTGACCAACATCCCAGATTAGCCGGTCATGTGGGGTGTTATAGACATAGTGCAGCGCGACTGTTAATTCAACCGTGCCCAGTCCTGCAGACAAATGACCGCCGGTATTGGCCACGCTGTGCAGTAAATAACCGCGCAGCTGATCTGCTAGTTCGGGTAACTGCTTTTCATTTAACTGACGCAGCTCGCTCGGGTCGTTAATGGTTTTTAGTAAGGTGTATTTGTCTGATGACTCAGGCATGTTTAATTCCTGCGCTCAACAATGTAAGCAGAAAGCTGGCGTAATGTATCGGCCCGCTGATCAAAGTCCTGCAGGCTATCGAGTGCCTGTTGGTGCAGTTCTAAGGCATATTTTTGTGACGCTTCAAGCCCCATCAGTTCAGGAAACGTGGGCTTGTTGCGGGCGATGTCTGAGCCCTGTGGTTTACCCAGAGTATCGGTGTCACTGATCACATCTAAAATATCATCCTGCACCTGAAAGGCCAGCCCGACGTATTGCGAGTATTGATCCAGGCTGGATAATATCTGCTGATCACATTCGTTGCTGTTAATAGCCCCCATCCGCACGCTGGCACGAATCAAAGCGCCAGTTTTAAGCCGGTGCATCTCTTCCAGCTCGGTTAGCGTAAGCGACTTGCCAACCGCAGCCAGATCAACCGCCTGACCACCGGCCATGCCGAGTGAACCACTGGCAACCGTCAGCTCTTGAATCAGCCTGATACGGGTGCTGGCATCAGCCTGCATCGCCTTATCATTACAGATTATTTCAAATGCCAGCGCCTGCAGAGCGTCACCTGCGAGAATCGCGGTCGCTTCATCATAGGCCTTATGGCAGGTCGGTCGTCCGCGGCGTAAATCATCATCATCCATCGCCGGTAAATCATCATGGATTAACGAATAGGCATGAATGATTTCAAGCGCAGAGGCAATACCGTCGAGTTGCTGGGCGGCAATGCCGACAGTATGACCGGCGGCATAGACTAAGATCGGCCGTACGCGTTTGCCACCACCGCCAATCACCGCATAGCGCATTGCGGCATGGAGATGAGTTGGTGTTGAATTTTCTTTTGGCAGCCAGTGAGCAAGCGCCAGATCAACTCGCTGGCGGTATTCATTGGCTTTGGTTTTAAACGGGCTGTTAGCCGTGGTGTTGCTGACAGGCATCGATTTGTTATTCGCTATCAAAGTCTTTGGTTAGTAATTCGCCGTTTTTTTCGATCAGCTGTTCGACCTTTTGTTCGGCTTTTTGTAATGACAGTTGGCAGCTGGCAGCCAGCGCGATGCCCTGTTCAAACTGTTTTAACGACTCTTCCAGACTCAATTCTCCCTGTTCCATTGATTCTACTAACTGTTCCAGGTCGGATAATGCCTGTTCAAAATTGGGTGCTGCTTTGCGAGCCACAGTGCTACTCCGTTAATCTTCGATCAAATGCTGCGGCATTTTAACACAGCCTGACCTGTGCGGCTCTATGTAATCGCAGTCGATTTGCACCTAAGCCGGTGGCCTATGCTGCGACGGCGAGCCGCTTATTCCTGCTGACAAAAACTCAGCAACTCATCGACTCGGTGTACCCCGATAATTTCCATTTGAGAGAGTAGCTCGTCATGCTGGCGGTCGCTTTTTTTCGGCATGTTAGCGCGCGGAATGACGGCCCGTTTAAAGCCGTGTTTAGCGGCTTCGCGCAGGCGTTCGAGACCGTTCGGTACCGGCCGTATCTCACCGGCCAGACCAATTTCCCCAAAGGTAACCACATCATTACTGATTGCTTTGTTGCGGAAGCTGGACAGCGCAGAGAGTATCAGTGCGGTGTCAGCTGCGGTTTCGGTTACCCGAACACCGCCGACCACGTTAACAAAGACATCCTGGTCGTGCATCGGGATACCGGCATGGCGGTGGATTACCGCCAGTAACATGGCGAGTCGGTTATGGTCCAGGCCGAGACTAACCCGTCGCGGGTTGGCAAGGTGGCTTTCATCCACCAGCGCCTGCACTTCGACTAATAATGGCCGGCTGCCTTCCCGTGTGACCATAATAATACTGCCAGGCACTGGTGTTTCATGCCGCGAAAGAAAAATAGCAGAGGGGTTGCTCACCGGTTTCAGGCCTTCTTCGGTCATTGCAAAGACCCCCAGTTCGTTGACCGCACCAAAGCGATTTTTAACGGCACGAACTAAACGGTAGCGCTCACCGGGATCGCCATCGAAATATAATACCGTGTCCACCATGTGCTCTAAAACGCGAGGGCCTGCCAGTGTGCCTTCCTTGGTAACATGACCAACAATAAATAACGCCGTATTGGTTTGCTTGGCAAAGCGAACCAGTTGCGCGGCACTTTCCCGAATTTGCGAAACCCCACCGGGCGCGGACTGGAGTTGATCGGTGTAAATGGTCTGAATTGAGTCGATTACCATCAGCTGTGGTCTGGCCTTTTGTGCATGGCTTAAAATGCTTTCGACACAGGTTTCGGTTAAAAGCTGTATGTTATCGGCGTCGAGCTGAAGTCGTTTGGCGCGCATCGCTACCTGTTGCAGCGACTCTTCACCAGTCACGTATAAGGCCTGCATGTCTTTGCTTAAGGCGGCCACGGTTTGTAATAAAATAGTTGATTTACCGATGCCGGGTGCGCCACCAATTAAGACCACAGAGCCTGCCACCAGGCCGCCACCTAGGACGCGATCTAGTTCACCAATATGCGTCTGGATGCGTTTCTCGTAAGTTTTGCCGACCTCGGCCATGTTTTTGATGGTTGATTGTCCGGCATAGCCCTCAAAGCGGCTGCTTTTGGCACTGCTGGTTGGTGGCACACCTTCTTCAAGCGTATTCCACTGTCCGCAGTCGCCACACTGGCCGGCCCATTTGGAATGTGTGCAGCCACAGCTGGCGCAGACATATAAGGTTTTCGATTTAGCCATGCTTATTCGGTACCTGCCAAGTCGTCGGACTGGTCGGCATAGGGTAATCTGATACGGGCTGACTTAACCGCGTTGTTGGTGGTCTTAGTGATCTCGATCGCAACGCCGGCAATTTTTAAACTGGTGCCGGGCTCAGGGATTATTTCTAACTGTTCCAGAATTACACCGTTAAGGGTTTTAGGGCCGTCTACAGGTAATTCAATCCCAAGTTCACGGTTAATCTCGCGGATATGCAGGCTCGCATCCAGCAGGTAGCTGGCGTCATCCTGCAGTTGAATCATCGAACTGTTAGAGCCAGTTGTGGTTGTGAATTCGCCAACAATTTCTTCCAGAATATCTTCCAAAGTCACCAGACCTTGAATGTCACCGTATTCGTCAACCACTAACGCAGTGCGTCGTCTGGAGGCCTGAAAATTTAACAGTTGCTTATTCAGTGAGGTGCTTTCAGGAATGAAATACGGTTCAGAAATCAGGCTGTTGAAGGTTTCATGATCGAGTGCGTTATCGGCAATCAGGGCAATGGCCCGGCGTAAATGTAAAATGCCAATGGTGTTGTCGATCGATTCGTTAAAGACCGGCAGGCGGGTGCGGTGAGACTGTGTCAGTTGTTGTTTAATGGTGTTGATGTCATCGTTGATATCGATACCGGTGATTTCATTTCTGGGTACCATGATGTCCTCGACGGTAATGGTTTCCAGATTAAGAATACCGAGCAGCATATCCTGGTGTTTTTGTGGTACTTGCTGGTCGGTTTCGTTTAACGCAGCACGTAATTCTTCAGTCGATAAGCTGTGGTCGGTGATTGCGGTCGGGTTAACACCCAGCAGACGCAGCATGCCGTTTGCCAGCACATTAACGAACCACACCAGAGGATACAAAACGGCGAGTAAAACGGTATAGATATACGCAGCAGGAAATGCGATACGTTCAGGGTGCAGCGCAGCTAAAGTTTTGGGTGCAACTTCGGCAAAAATCAGTACCACAAAAGTCAGTGCGCCGGTGGCGATTGCCAGCCCGGCTTCACCAAAGTAACGCAGTGCCAGCATGGTGGCTATGGCTGAGGCGGCGATATTAACAAAGTTATTGCCGAGCAGGATGACACCTAATAAACGATCTGGTCGGCGTAATAATTTAAGCGTTAATCGGGCGCCGCGATGACCTTCGTCGGCTTTGTGTTTGAGACGGTAGCGATTGAGGCTCATTAGTCCGGTTTCCGAACTTGAGAACAGTGCAGATAGAATCAACAAAATAAAGAGGGAGATCAGCAGGGTGCTGGAAGATATATCGGTCATATTACGACTGTCTTGTCCACAATGTGCAGGTTAATTAAATAATAAATTCGAGGACAAATTTACTGCCAATATAGGCCAGCATCAGGCAGGCAAAGCCACCAATTGTCCAGCGCACGGCGGTGCGACCTCTCCAACCCAGCAGCCAGTGTCCGAGTAATAACACCGCGTATAAGAGCCAAGCTAAAATCGACAGCAGGGTTTTATGAACTAAATGCTGCTGAAACAGATTTTCAAGAAAAATAAAACCACTGCTAAGGGCTGCGCTTAATAAAATAAAACCGACTAAAATGATTTCAAACAGTAATTTTTCCATCTCTTTTAAGGGAGGAAGCAAATGAATAATGCCGCCGGTCTTGTGATTGTGAAGATGGCGATTCTGAATAGACAGAAAAACGGCATGCAACGATGCCAAGGCCATCAGGCTATAGGCCACAATTGAAATAAGTACATGAATGCGTAAACCAGCCGGGCTAGCAAGTGGTAATAAATGATTGTAGGGAAACATCCAGGTCAGTAATAAGCTGGATGCACTAACCGGTAGAATCAGCATGACTAACAGTTCCACGGGGCGAAATAGGAACACGGCAGTGGTCAGCATACTGATAATTAACATACTGGCCGAGAGAGTATTAAACAGGCTCAGGTTAAAACCGTCTGCAGTGATGATATCGTTTCCGAGACTATAAAAATGCAGCAATATGGCCAGTGTGCTGAGCACTAAAATGGCTGTTTTAGATTGCTGATGCGCGGATCTTTTTAGGCGCCGGGCAATCAGCACGGTAGCGATCAGATAGACAATAATCGTCAGTAAGACAAGATAGAAAGATGTCATGGTCGTGGTTTGCTCACAGAATGAGCTGTTTTTCCTTTTTTTTGACAGAATTCACACTTATTCTATGCATTCTGTTGTTTTGCTTGATATTAGTGGCTATATCATAACGTATGCGAATAAAATGTTACGATTAAAATAAAAATAAACAAGATCTATATGGAGCAATAATGCAAATCCGCGTATTAGGTAGTAGTGGAGGCATAGGAAAAAACCACAAAACCACATCTTTTTTAATCGATGATGACGTGTTGATTGATGCCGGTACCGGTGTCGGTGAGCTGACGCTGACAGAAATGCAGCAGATTCGGAGTATATTTTTAACTCATTCTCATCTCGATCATATTTCACACTTATCCTTTCTGATGGATACATTATTTAGTCATAGTGATCATCAAATTCAGGTTTTTGCACAGCAGGATACTATTAACACCATCAAAAGCCATGTGTTTAACTGGGCAGTGTGGCCTGATTTCAGCGCCTTGCCTAATGAACAGCAGCCTATCGTTGTTTTTAATGCGATGGAAGCCGGTGAAGAAAAGGTTGTGGGCAAGCGGACGATCAGAATGATAGCTGCTAACCATACGGTACCTACCGTGGCATTGTGTGTGACAGAAAACGACAAGAGTTTTGCCTTTAGTGCCGACACCACCACGAATGATACGATCTGGGCGGCACTTAACCAGCTGCCTAGTCTGGAACTGCTGTTTGTTGAATCGGCTTTTCCCAATCAGCAAATTGAGTTATCTAAGCTCGCCATGCATTATTGCCCGGCTCTGCTGGCAGATGATTTGAAAAAACTCAGGCATCAGCCGAAAATTTGTATTAGTCATACTATGCCGATTGACGAAGAAATAATCATGCAGCAATGTCATCAGGCCATTCCCGAACGTCAGATAAGCTTATTATCAGCCGAGCAGATTTATCATATTTAGTCCTGCGCTGAGCCGGGCTCTGCCTGCCTGCAGCTGAAATCTTCGCTTGAAGCAGCGTTCTTTCTCTTATATCGTTAGTTGCGACCAAGCATCCTGAATTAATTGAGCTAAATCAATAAGTCGCGATGTTTCAACGCACAATGATGTGTTAGTGTCAGCATTACATAATAAATATCGGGTAAAAAAAGCCCGAATGGCCATTTTAGGGGATAGTTATGATTCAACATCAAAACAAGAATGCTTACAAAAATGTAAGCCATATAAGCTCGACTAACTTTAACGGCAGCGCAGTTGAAGAGAATGCGGTTGAAATCACAGAGGGCGCGATGCAGCAGTCTCTGCGGGAATTGGAGAGTGTCTGGATGAAGCACCATAATCATTATGCCGAAGTGCTGGATTGTCTGATGCAAAAAGTCAGTGCTGCCCGGGGAGTGATCTAAAAATCGCTAAAAACAAAAGCGCGTGTTAACAAACTGTAACGTTTTTTTCCGCTCGTCATAAACTCTTTATATCGGTTATCTTTTTGATGTATAGTCAGTTCATCAATGACAAACGGTCACTTATGACCGATAAGAGGTAGCAATGACATACGTATCGAATGCAGTTTTACAGCAAAGCGCGCCGATGGCTTCAGAACCCTTTATGGCACTTGTTGATGAATACGGTCAGGAAACGCCCTTTAATGAATATGATATTCAGCGTTCTTTAGATCAATTGGCAAAGCAAGACGATGATAAACCAGAAACATTAAATTTATTGATGGACAGAGTCTTAGCTGCCAGAGCGATTGCCTAATTAGTTTAATTAGACGGTTAGTTATCAAGGTGTAAGGAATGCGCCTTGATACAAAATATGCCCCTTCCAAAACAATGCTAATGATTGAGAGCTTACTGTTCTCGATAGAACAAATCCTGCAACAACATCCTAACGGTATCTCGGAATACGAGCTGATTAAAGCGCTGCAGTCTGATCCAAATCAGGCAATAGCAGGCCTTACAATGCAGCAACCAGGGCAATTATTTGAGCTGCATTTTATTGTTTTTCACAGTCTTTATCGATTGCGTGACAGATGGCTGGCAGATGAAACGGCTTGTTTGCAAATCAGCGCGATAAAAATCATTAACAACGCTTATGCTAAAAGCCTGCAGCAGGGTATAGCACCCGCAGATCCGCTCAGGGATTATTATCTTGATTTAGATAATTTGAAAAAGACCAGTGCCGAGCAAGTAGAGCAGATGATCTCTGGATTCTGGCGACAGTTTGTCAGTGCACCCGAATTACAGCAGGCTTTAACTATCTTTGAGCTTAGCGAAAATGTCGATTTTAAACAAATTAAGGCAAAGTATAAGCAACTGGCCATGCAAAACCATCCGGATCGCGGTGGTTCTGCCGATCGACTGGCAGAAATAAATCAGGCAATGGACGTATTAAAGCGCTACTTTCAACCACAAAAATAGTTTTTTTGTGCAAAAGAGTTATTTATATCAATAATTAATAGAATATTATAAATATGTAATATTCTTATCTGGTTTTTTACTACTAATTTGAGTATAGTGCCGCCTCATTTTCGCCATTCAACAGAGGATTTCCTTTGTCTTTTGCAGCACTAGAGCTTGATACCACCATTTTACGCGCCATAGAAGATTGTGGTTACCAGACCCCATCAGAGATACAACTTAAAGCGATTCCACCTGCATTAGAGGGTAAGGATTTGATGGCTTCAGCGCCGACCGGAACCGGCAAAACAGCAGCCTTTGTATTACCGACCTTGCACCAACTAATAACGGCTGAAAATAACTCAGAAGAGACCTCCGGCAAAGGCAGAGCGCCGCGCGTTTTGGTATTAACGCCAACCCGTGAGCTGGCAAACCAGGTATTACAAAACACCCGTGACTTTGGTAAATACACCCGCTTATACAGTGCGCTATTGGTCGGTGGTGTGCCATATCCTGCACAAATCAAAAGTTTAAGACGTGGTGTTGATATGATTATCGCGACACCGGGTCGTTTGATTGATCACATGAAATCAGATCGCATCGATTTTTCACAGCTGGAATTATTAATATTGGATGAAGCCGACCGGATGCTCGATATGGGTTTCCTCGATGATGTGAAAAAGATTGCTGCAGCAACACCTGAGACGAGACAGACTTTGTTATTTTCAGCCACGCTGGAAGGCCCGATACAAAAAGTGGCCGAACAGTTATTAAAAGACCCGGTCAAGATTCAGGTGGCAGGGGTCAAAGAAAAACACGATTCAATCACCCAATATATTCATCAGGCCGATGACTTTCGCCATAAAATGAATCTGCTGCGCTCGTCCTTACAAAATGACGAAGTCAATCAGGCGATTATTTTTACGGCGACCAAAAAAGGTGCGGATGATATGGCGACACGGTTGCGCGATGAGGGGCACAATGTCTCGGCCTTGCACGGAGATATGCGGATGCAGCAGCGGCTACGCGTTGTTGATCGGATGCAAAAGAACAACCTGAAATTTCTAATTGCGACTGATGTAGCAGCGCGTGGTCTTGATGTAAAAGGCATTACTCACGTTATTAACTTTGATTTGCCGATGGCAGCTGAAGATTATATCCATCGTATTGGTCGAACCGGTCGCGGTGGTAGTAGTGGCACTGCCTTATCACTGGTGGGGCCGAATGACTGGGAAGTCCTGAGTCGAATTGAAAAACTTACCGGCCAGAAGGTTGAGCACCGCGTGATCGAAGGAATGGAGCCGACGAAACCGATACCAAGTTTCAGTAAAAAGCCAGGCAAAGGTCGTGGGCACTATCGTGGTAATGCTAATAAGAACTTTTCAGCCAATTCACGCCATCGTCCGGCGCATAATAGTGAGAAAGCAGCCAGCACACAGTCAGCTGGCGCGCGTAACAGCAGCGGCAGTGCCGTTAAAGTGACTTATTCAAAAACCTCGGCACAAAGGCGGTCACAAGGGCATGCGGCGTAAAGTATACTGAAAACGTCAAAAAGCCCGCTTTAGCGGGCTTTTTTTTAGATAAAATTAATTACTGTGTTATTTCATGCTTATGCCATTTTAGTTTCAGCGCTGACCTGCTTGAGTATCTCTGCCAGTTGTCGGGTTGCCGGGCCAGCCTGATCAAGCTCGGCATAAACCAGATAGAGTATGGCGGTTTCGTGCTGACCGGCTGTCAGCGGCAATATTTTTAAGCGGCCCTTAGCCAGTTCATCTTCAATTTCTTTATCCGGCAGCCAGCCGAAGCCCAGTCCGTTGCTGATGATTTTATGTGCCGACTCAGGGCTGGATACGGTCCAGCGTAGCGAATCAGTGATCCAGCCGGCATCAATGCCTTTGCTTCCCGAATCACTGACGATGACATGGGTTTCCCGGCTCAGATCGTGGCTGCTGATAGGGCGTCCCAGTCGATGCAGCGGATGATCAGGGTGTGCTACCGCCGTGAAACCAACCCGTAGCAATTCGTCAGCTAAAAAACCGGGCGGAATAATCGGGCTGATAGCAAGGTCAGTTTCACCATTCAGCAATAGTTCTTCGGCACCAGACAACACAACTTCGTCCAACCGGATTCGGGTAGCGTTGCCCAGTGGCTGAAAGCGTTGCAGCGCGTCCATTATCAGCTGTGTCGGGTATGACGCTTCAACCGCAAGCCGAACTTCTGATTCCCAGCCTTGTTGAATTTGTCGGGCTTGTTGCTCAATGCTGCTGGCTTCTGTGATTAATTGCCGTGAGCGTTGCAGCAGTAGTTTGCCAGCCTCCGTTAAGATTGCTTTGCGGCCGTTTATTTGTAGCAATTTTAGGTTAAGACGGCTTTGTAACTGATTAACCGCATAGCTGACCGAAGACTGGCTACGGTGTAATTGTCTTGCGGCCTGTGCATAACCGCCAGCGTCAATTACTGTTTGTAGTGTGCGCCATTGATCTAGGCTGACCTTGGGAGATTTCATCAAGACAAGATATATCGATATATTAGATATGTAAAGCCCATATATTGCGCTTTTATATCAATAATTTGTGGATCATAATCGCTTCACACTAAATCAAAACGAGAGATTGTCATGGAAAAATACGTAGAAGTAGCAGGCCGGATATTATTGGGTGGCATATTCTTAATGGCGGGTATCGGTAAAATCGGTGCCGGTTATGCCTCTACAGCAGGGTATATGGGTGCAATGGGAGTACCGGGATCGTTGTTACCGCTGGTCATTGTTCTGGAAATAGCCGGTGGTTTAATGGTGATTGCGGGTTTTAAAGTGAAATGGGCTGGCTATGCATTAGCCGCTTTTACATTAGTAGCTGGAGCTATCTTCCATTCAGATTTTTCAAATCAAATGCAGTCGATCATGTTTATGAAAAACCTGGCGATAACCGGTGCTTTATTATTGTTAGCAGTGCATGGTGCCGGTGAATTAAGTCTGGATAAAAAACTGGCGAAGTAATATTGCCTATTCATGGCTGCTGATTTCATCAGCCATGATTTAGCAATTGCATTAAGGAATAAAAAAGATGGGCATGTTAATTAACGGTGAGCTGGCAGACAGCTGGCTCGATAAAGAAATCAGCGAAGGTGAATTTAAACGCATGGAATCCACTTTCCGGCACTGGATAACCGCCGATGGCAGTGCCGGGCCGAGCGGAAATGCTGGTTTTAAGGCAGAAGCCGGGCGTTATCATTTATACGTTTCAGATGCCTGTCCTTGGGCGCACCGAACGGTGATTTTCAGAACGCTGAAACAACTGCAATCGATTATCAGTATTTCCTATGTCGAAGCCGAAATGCTGGACGATGGCTGGACGTTTAGCCGTGATGGTAAATATAAAGATGATTTATTTGGTTTTGAATACGTCTACCAGCTTTATCAAAAAGCCGATAAAAACTTTACCGGTCAGATCACCGTGCCGATACTGTGGGACAAAAAAACCAGCACCATTGTGAATAACGAATCATCAGAAATTATTCGCATGTTTAACACGGCATTTAATGAACTGACGTCTGATAAAAGCGATTATTATCCCGCCGCATTACAGGACCGAATCAATACGATTAATCAGCCAATTTATGACAATATCAATAATGGTGTTTATCGTTGCGGATTTTCGACCACACAGCAAGCCTATGAAAAAGCCTTTGATCGTTTGTTTAATGAGTTAGAAAATGTAGAGCAGGTCTTATCGAAGCAGCGTTATTTGGCCGGTGATCAACTGACCGAGGCTGATTGGCGTTTGTTCACCACATTGGTGCGATTCGATGCGGTCTATGTCGGGCATTTTAAATGTAATTTAAAACGCATTATTGATTATGACAATCTGTCTAACTTCATGCGTGAGTTATATCAAATGCCGGGCATTGCCGACACGATTGATATTGATTACTGCAAGCGACATTATTACGTCAGCCATACCAGTGTTAATCCGACCCAGATTATACCCAAAGGGCCCGCACTGGACTTTATGGCACCGCATAACCGCGCAGAAAAATTTGGAGCGTAAGCCATGGCAATGCAAGTTCGTGATGTGACAGTGGTACCAGAAGGCGATGGGGTAGAGGTAAAGCGTTTGTTTCCATTACAAAGATTTATGAATTTTGATCCGTTCGTACTCTGGGATCATTTTAATATCGGCCCTGGTCGCGGCTTTCCCGATCACCCGCACCGGGGGTTTGAAGCCATTACTTATATGTTTGATGGCGGCATGAACCATAAAGATAACCTCGGTAATGAATCGTTCGTCACGCCGGGTGGTGCACAGCGTTTTACCGCAGGCAGTGGTATGGTGCATTCAGAAATGCCGGCCGAACAAGGTGACAGCAACGGTATACAACTGTGGATTAATTTACCCAAACGCTTAAAACAAATTGATCCAGATTATCAACAGGTAGATGACGCCGAGTTTCCTGTTAAACAAATAGATGGTGGTAAGGTAAAAATATTAGTCGGTGAAGGCTCGCCGTTATTATTAAAAACACAGGTTGTGTATCAGCATGTTAGCCTCGATAAAGAAGCCGTTTATAAACTGGCCTTAGAGCCTGCTATGCGCGGCATAGTTTATCTGATGGCAGGGCAACTCAGTGTTAATAATGACGTGATAAAAGCTGATCAGGCTATCTTCATAGAAGCATGTGATTTATTAACATTCAAAGCCAAAGAAGGCAGTGAGTTTATGATTTGTATGGGACTGCCGCACGGCGAACCCATCCGTCAGTACGGCCCGTTTGTGGATTAATAACTAATAACTGTTAGTTACTATTTTTAAAGTTAAAAGGAGATATATCATGTATAAACAAGGCTCACCAAGAATGATCGAAGTAAACGCCGGTGACACGGTTTACATTTGTCAGTGTGGTCGCACCAAGACACCGCCATACTGCGATGGCTCGCATCAGGGTAGTGACAGCGTACCGTTGGAATACAAAGCCAGTGAAAACGAGCAACTCTATATTTGTGGTTGCGGCAAATCAGGCAATATACCGTTTTGTGATGGCGCACATAATGGTTAGTGGTTTGAAGCTAATAGCTAAGAGCTAATAGCTAAGAGTTAGTAGCTAAGAGTTAGTAGCTAAGAGTTAGTAGCTAGAGCCAAAACAACAGGCATAAAAAAGGCCCGTCATTTGACGGGCCTTTTTTGTCGAACTTTTATTCAGCGATTAAGCAAAAAAGCGACGCAGACGAACTGCCGCTAAACCTAAAAGAGAGAATAAAATAACCGGTAAACTAACTGCTGAAATTTCAACTGTTCCTTGTGCATTAGGATCATAAGTAGGGGCATTAGGATCATAAGT